>Ga0210394_10000833_pt1 | contig 56365 bp, 47 predicted proteins | sample IncBWC12MmetaG_FD_160121 | JGI IMG/M metagenome (GOLD analysis project Ga0210394, IMG submission 160121) | Forest soil microbial communities from Barre Woods Harvard Forest LTER site, Petersham, Massachusetts, United States - Inc-BW-C-12-M | ecosystem: Environmental > Terrestrial > Soil >...
TAGTCTCCCTTGGGAGAGACGCGCGGATGGCCGATCCAGCCGCCGGTTTGATAGAGCGGCTTGCCGACGGGAAGTTCGAGGCGATTGCGGCCGTCCATGTCGCGGACCACGGCGAGGCTGGTGCCGTCGGGAGCCCAGTCGGCCCACTGCACTTGTTCGAGCACTTCTCGGGGAGCTCCACCGGAGAGAGGCGCGCGCGCCAGCGTACCCATGCTCACCCATGCTCCGATGGCTTTGCTGTTGAGCAGTACCGCCATCTCGGAGGTGGGAGAAATCGACATCAGCTGCGTGCGGCTCAGGCCCATCGAGCGGGACTCGGGCGCTTCGGGGCGCGCGGTGAAAACGTCGACGGGATTTCCCTGCCACGCTGCGCTGTAAAGGATGGTTTGTCCGTCCGGAGCGAAGCGCGCAGCGCGAATGCTGCCGCGACGGAAGGTGAGCTGTCGGTAGATGGGAGGCTCGGCGGCAGCAGTAGAGAAGAACTTTTTGCCAGCGAACAGGCCGAGCCCCGCAGCGATCAGCAGGCCCACAGCGAAGACTAAGGCGATGGGTAATTTCTTGCGCGTGGCCGGCGGCGGAGAAAGGGCTACGCTGGTCGCCGAGTTCGATGCCAATGTTGTGCCCGAGGAAGATGGCGCTGCTTCTGCAACCACCGACGTGCGCGAAGAATCAACGGAGCGTTTGAATCGCTTGAGGTCGGCGCGCAGTTCGGCTGCCGACTGGCAGCGCATGTCGCGATCTTTTTCGAGAGCCTTGTTGATGATTTCCTCAAGCTTGGGAGGAAGCCCAGGATTCAGGCGCACCGCCGCAGTCGGGTGTCGATTGAGAATCGCCTCTGTGATCACGGCGGAGGTTTCTCCCTGGAACGGAAGAACTCCGGTGGCCATTTCGTAGAGAACGACGCCGAAAGAGAAAAGATCGGTACGGCCGTCGAGTTCTTTGCCGCGCAATTGCTCCGGCGACATGTAGGCAACGGTGCCGACCGCAGTGCCGGGACTGGTGAGATCGAGGGAAGAAGCCTCAGCGACGGTTTGAGAGTCGCCGCTGGTGGGGCGTGCGGCGCGCGCGATTTTCGCCAAACCGAAGTCGAGGATTTTTGCGTTGCCGCGGTCGGTGACGAAAATGTTCGCGGGCTTGATGTCGCGGTGGACGATTCCCTTGCTGTGCGCGGCGTCCAGCGCATCGGCGACTTCGATGGCCAGGGTGAGCAGGGTGTCGAGCTCCATCGGCCGGCCCTGAATCATGTGCTTCAGAGTCTGGCCGCTCAGGCACTCCATCACGATAAAGAGATGGCCCTCGTAATCTCCGATCTCGTGGATCGTGCAAATATTAGGATGGTTCAGGGAAGAAGCGGCGCGGGCTTCGCGGCGAAAACGTTCGAGCGCCTGGGCATCCTTGGAAGAATCCTCGGGAAGAAACTTAAGCGCGACGAAGCGGCCAAGTTGAGTGTCCTCAGCCTTGTAAACCACGCCCATGCCCCCACCACCAAGCAGGTCCACGATGCGGTAGTGAGAAATGGTTTGGCCGATCATGAACGAGCGGGACCCAGCCTGTGGCAAATCACAGGCCGAGCAATCTTAGGGTGTAGGGCGCAGGTTCGTCAATGGAGTGTCTTCTAATCATTCTGAACGGGAACATGGAGACTCGCTTAGCGGTTAGCTTGCGGGCCCAGCAAACAGCAGCAGATTCCCATCCGGATCTTTGACGACGAAATTCCTGGCACCCCAAGGCTGCTTTTTCAGTGTCTGGTGGAAGGCGACACCAGCGGACTTGAACTCAACAAACAGCAGCTTGATCTCGTCCGCTGTAGCAACGGTCATCGATGCCGACAACAGTTCCTCTCGATCGCGAGCCGTCGACTCGATTACTGGCCGCTTGACGCACCTTAGATTGAGGCGCGCCGCGTCGCGACTCACCTGGGCATAGAAGGGAGGTTTGCCGTAACTGAATACAAGCGAAAAGCCTAGCTTGTCACGGAAAAATTCGCATGATCTTTCGATATCGGTGACGAACAGTTGCGGCTCGGCACCGACAATCTTCGCTTTTGCTTTCGATGGCGATGATTTCGGCTTGAGCGGCGTGGTCGAAAGAGCCGTTTTCAGGGCTTGCCAACTCTCAAAGCTTTGCTCTCTTGCGACCATTTCTTGCGCATCGCTGAGCTTAAAGCTCGCCGCAAGAATCTCGGAGTCAGGCATATTCAGGAAATTGGGCAGCTGCGCACGGATTTGTGCGGCGACGGGATAGTGGCGTTCGCGATGCCACCGCAAGATGAGCTTGGCTTGCTTTTTGAGGTTTTCTAGATTGGGCATGTAGACCTCCACGATGAGATCGTAGGTGGGCATTGCCCTTCGGCGTGCGCCGTTGCATCCTACATGCGCAGGTTGCAGTATCGGCGACCGTATCAGCAGTTGTCAATTGAGAATCACGTCTAGTAGTTTCTTAAATTGTGCTGCGTAAACGCACATCTCGAAAAACCGAAAGCGAAGCGACGATGAGATCGGAATTGCTGAGATTCGACGGCGCGGGGACGAAGTCCTAGAGCTTTTACATGACGGCTGAGTGTTTGTGTGCAGAAATTGCCGCTCGTGGTGATGTAGAAGTTCTCTCGCAGGTAGGATGATCCGAGCTACATCAACCCCAGGTGGTCGGGATATTTGGCCTGCAAAGAGCTCACCAGGAGTTCAAACTGAGCCTGGCGGCGCAGGTTTTTCAGGCATGGGTCCTTCAGAAAAAACGGCCAGCACGCGAAACCGGTATCAACGCTGCGTTCAAGCCATGAAAACGCAGCCTCAGGCTGATTGAGCAAGGAAAGAATACAGGCGATCTGATAGTAAGAGTGGTGGGCGTGCCCGAAGGATTTCGGGTTGGTGCACGCCCGGCTGATGCACCGCAGCGCTTCCTCGGATTCGCCCAACGAAGCATGCATCACACCCTGAAGGGCGATGATCATCGGTTCTTCCTGCGCCAGGCTTCCGGCTTCACCGAGCAAGCGCTTAGCCTCTTCCCATTCGCCCGTCAAGATTGCCAGGTCCAGCGCAAAATGAAGGGCATACTTATTCGTGGGATCATCAGCACGCCACTTTTCTAACTCATTGAGTGCAAGTTCGTATTCTCCGCCCCACAGATAGACTTGGGCAATACTGTGGCTGATCGCTTTTCTCGGATCGAAAGGCCTACCCCTCTCGAACATCGCACGAGAGTGATCAAGCAGACCGATATGTGCCAGGATCGTCCCGAGACGGCTGTAGGCATGGGGTAGATTCTTCTGCAGAGTGAGCGCACGCTTCAATTCGGAAATCGCCTCGATATGTTGGAAGTTCTTCGAGGGTCCCCAAAGCAGAAACGCCTTGGCTACGTGCCCTTCCGGCAGAGCCGCATCCAATTCCAAGGCGCGCTGGCAGTGAAATTCGGCCTTCTCCAGCCAACTCCGGCTGGGATCGATCTCGAAGTGGAGCTTCGTACACACAAAAGAAAGAATCGCATGGGCGAGGGCAAACCGGGGATCGCGAGCCACCGCATTCATCAGATGTCGCGCCGCTTCCTCCAATGGCTTGAGATCCCCCGCGTAACTGCTCCGATAACCCTGAATAAACTCCCCATAAGCTAGAGCATCCCGGCTGAAGCGCGCTCGACTCTGGGGGGCCGTGTGACGAAGCGGACGTTGCAGCGCTCTGGCGGTATCTCTGGCGATCTCGTCAACGTGCTCGAACGGGCGATCGACGTCGAGAACAAATTTTCGTAGGAAACAACGGCTCTGCAAATGCGAGTCGAAAAGTTCCACCGACAAACGTGATTCCGCCCTGGAACTCTTCATCGCGCCATGCACCAGAAATCGGACTCCCAGTCGGGAAGCGATTTCCCCTGCCTTCTCCGTCGAAGGCACGTTCAAGATCGCAGAAGTTGGCAGGACATCAACTCCTTCCAGATTTGCCAGCCGTGAAACCAGGGAGTCGGCAAAGCCCAAGCTCAGGCCGCTATCATCCTCGTGGTCCCCGAAAAAACACAGCGGCAGCACAGCGAGAGATGGGCGGTCCACCAGCCGCGCCATATCGCCTCGAAATGGCGATTTGCCGTCTGCGCTTTCGGAAAGATCGGAACTGCCATAGAGAGGACTAACGATCCGAATGGGTCCGACGAAGCGATAGCCTTTGCCTACGACTGTTTCCAGAAATCGTTGTTTAACGGCGTTGTCGCCCAGCGCTCCGCGAATCTTACGGACGATGTTGTTGATGTTTCGTTCGGTGTCAATGAAGAGATCCGTGTGCCACAACTTGGCCTGAATTTCCTCGCGGGAAACCAATTGTTCCCGTCGCCGGACCAGGAAAATGAGGAGCTCCATGGGTTTCTTCTCAAGCTTTATTCTGCGGCCATCGCGGCGCACTTCGTAGCGACCCAGGTCAAGCTCAATATCGGCACTCCTCGGGCCGCTCCTGGAAAGCTGCTTCATAGGTAACCCCATTATCCCCAGTCGGCTACGACGATACACGAAAAATACCTAAAAGTGATTCTGGTCTTATTGAAACGCGGGCTGAAACACGCGATATTGTCGTTCAACAGGTTGTGACGACGATCTTAGGAGGAACCCAATGAAACGAAATTTGTGTCTGATTCTCGCGGCTTGCGCAGTGATAGTGATGGGGTGGGTGAGCCGGCCCAATCTCATGGGCGCGATGGCGGCCGGTACCGAGAAACACGCCTTTACGCCCGATGCGGTTGAATACGGTCCCGCACCCGCTTTTGTGGCGCCGGGGGCGCAACTGGCGGTGCTGGAGGGCAACCCTCTTGCGACTAGCGGAGACTACACGATCCGTCTGAAGATGCCTGATGGATATCGCATCGCGCCTCATTGGCATCCCAAGCGGGAAAACGTTACCGTGATCTCCGGGACGCTTAAGTTTGGCATGGGTGATCGCTTTGATGAGAGCAGCATGGCAAGTTTCCCGGCCGGCAGCTTCGCCTATCTCGATCCTGACATGCATCACTACGTAATGGCCAGTGGCGACACGGTAGTCCAGGTCCATGGCATGGCGCCAGTGCAGTTCAACTACATCAATCCCGAGGACGATCCCAGCCGGAAGAAATAATCGATGTTAGTCATCTACCCCAGCCTCAGTTGATTTGAGATCGGGAACGCACTTCTGAATAGCGGCTTTCCTGACCGAACCGCGGACAAACTTGAGGCGGGGTAGTTTTTTTCTGCCGCGTCCCGTGCGCGTAGAGCCGGCAACTCTGACTTAACGGTTCGGCTCCCGACTATCCGCTCACGGACGATCCGGGTTATAAAAGACTGCGCCGTAGCCTGGGCCCCACTCACTCGACAAGAACGCCTGTTCCAGACGAGAGACTCTGAAAGAAGAGCAGAAAAGAATGCGGCATAACCACATCTCGAAAGCGGAAAGTGGCACGACGGTGAGAACGGAATTGCTGCGATTCAACGGTGCTGTCGAGCGGGATCCCGCCATCGATGCGTGGATGAAAGCGCATGCCGGTGAACTGGGAGCGATCGCGCATCGGTGGTTTGAGGTGATGCGAAAATGCGGGGACGAAGTCTGGGAACTTTTGCATGACGGCTGTCCGGTTGCTTGCTTGGGAGATGTGCCCTTCGGCTATGTCAACGTATTCACTTCGCACGTGAACGTCGGGTTCTTTCAGGGCGCAGCGCTGCGGGATCCGGCGCGCCTGCTGCAAGGCACGGGCAAGTTCATGCGCCATGTGAAGTTGAAACCGGGAACGGCCACGAACGAGGCAGAATTGAGAAGGCTAATTGATGCGGCGTATGCGGATATAAAGGAGCGCGTGGAACATGGTTAGCTCGGAGTGCTGCGGCCAAGCGTTTTCTTGAATAGCCTACTTCGTTAACTCAGGTGATCTGCGGAATAGCGTTGCGATTGTGCTTCCAAGCGAGAGCAATGTGATCAGCGAGATGATGCCCAGGGAGATGACGCAGTAAATGCACCAGACGCCAAGAATACTGGCTTCGATGTGGGCGAGATAAAGAGAGAACACGAGTCCGGCGACAGCCACCGCGAGAACCAAACGATAAGCGCGCCGCCACGCCAGCGCGCCCATAAGAAGATATCCGGCGATGCCGAGCACGGCAACGGGAATGCCCGCCAGCGTAGCGTAGAGACTGTGATTGACAATGCCGCAGTCCCAGCGTTCGTTGATGCTGCACGGCGAGTCGCCCTCGGTGCGGTAGTGCTCGCGCAGGGCAAGAGCGGAAACGACCATCCCCAGAGCCGCTAACAGAATGAGAACGTACTTCATTCATTTCTCCTTCGAGAATTGCTGATTCTTGATTGCTGATTGTTGATTGAAAATCTTTTTATGGCGAGAGCTTAATCAGCAATCATTAATCAGCAATCAACAGTTATCCTTAATTTCAACTCTTACTGGCGGAATGTGAAGCGGCAATCTCCTGCAGCAGATCAGACGCCTGCCAGTCGGCGCCGTGATACCACTTGAGAATCTTGCCGTCGGGAGAAATCACGGCGGTGCTGAGTGAGTGCGTGATCAGCCCACCTTCTTCCTTGTAGGTCAGCGCGAAATAATCGGCAAATTCCGGCAGCTCGGTTTGCGGAATGACGGAAAATTCCCAGCGCGTGAAGAGCGCGGGATCTTTGCTTCCCGCGCATTCGTAGCCATAGGCGCGCAGAATCTTGGGCGTGTCATGCTCCGGGTCAAAGCTGATGCTGAGCAGGTGGGTCTTGCCGTAGCGGGCGGGGTCGGCGCGAAGTTGGCGGTCGATTGCGGCAAACTCGTGGCTGACGCGCGGGCAAAAATCGGGGAACGGACAGCGTGTATAGATGAGCGTAAGCAGCAGGGTCTGACCGCGATATTGATGCAGCGAAATGTTCTTGCCGCTCTGGTTCACCAGCTTGAAGTCCGGTACTTCGTCTCCGGGAGACGGAATGTGTACGCTCGCCGTAGGTTTGGCGGGCGGTTGCGAATGTCCCGTAACCTTGACGTTTTCCAGCCAGTATTTTTCCGGCTCGACGACCACCTCTGCGGTGATGGAATCGCCGGGCTGAACTTGATCGAGCATGGAGGCCGGCTTCATGGAGTACGGCATGATCATCGGGTCCATGAATCCAGCGATAGGCTCGTTATCGATGTTCGCCGTGCCGGCATTTTTGTCGACGGAAATGACTTTGCCCTTGAAAGCATAGCGTTTGGTGGCGGATGAGGCTTGCGATTTTTCGCGATTGCAAGCCCCCGAGAAAGTGATCAGGGTTACGAAGCAGAGTAATGCAAGACGATGGCGGGACGAGTGGCGAGAGCTGCATGACTCGATGTAGAGAAAAGCGGGTCCCTCCACTTCGCTCGCTATCGCTACGCTCCGGTCGGGATGACAAGGTTCTTGTACTGTGTCGGAAGTCATATTTGTCTTCTATCATCTCCGATGAGAGCCGGTGATTCCATCGGATGGACGCTTCAGTAGTGAAAGCGATAGCGTAGCTCCACATAAATCTCGCGCGGATTATTCCAGTGGAAGCCACCAAAGGTGACGCTGTTATCGAGTTCGATGCGGCGGTTGGCCACATTCATTGCATTCAACGAAGCGGAGAAACCTTCGCCAAAATCCTTGCCCGCAGAAAGATCGAAGGTTGTATGTTGTGGCAAATAGTTTCCGGGATAGGGCTGGCCGGGAAACGCATTGCTGAAACCGGAGCCGTAATAAACGTTGGTGGAAGCGTAGGCGCGCCACGGCAGAGTGATGTCTCCGCCGACGTTGAGCGTGTTGCGCTGATCGTGGTCGAGCGGAGATAGGCCGGCAGGCAATGAAAAATCGGTGAGGCCGCCATTGATCGCTCCGCCGCCTTCGGCGATCTGATTCGAGTAAGCAAGGTGAATTTGTCCGCGATGAGCGATGCGTGGCGAGCGCAGAGTCAGCTCCCATCCGCGAATCACCGCCTGAGAGATCGTGATGGGAAAGAAGAGATTCGATTCGCCGATGTTGTTGTGGTCGAAAAAATTCGCCACGTTGGTGCGAAAGTTGTCAGCGTCGAGAATCCATCCGCGGTACGGGATGGTAACTCCAAACTGATGCTCTTCATCGCGCTCGCCATGCAGCGGAATGAATCCGAGGTTGTTGGCGCTGGCAAATTCGATCAAGGGACCGGCGGCGGTAATCAGCGGCGGAGCCTGGTAGTAGTGCCCGTAGAATGCGCGAAAGGTCCAGTTGATGTGCGGCACGTTGAGCGCTGCGCCGAAGCGTGGGCTGATCGCATTTTCTGAAACTCCTCCGGAAAAATGCGTGGGCCGCATGCCCGCCGTCAGGGTCAGCCACGAGACAGGCTTGAATTTGTCATCAATGAAGAACGCCTCAAGGCTCCCGGTTGGATGCTCAGTATCGCTAAACGTCGAGCCGCCGCCGTTATTGAAAGTCGCTCCGAAGACTTCGTTGTCTTGCTGGTAAAAACTGTAAACGCCCACCTGTAAGTTATTTTTCAGAAGGTTTGCGGCGAAACTTACCTGGCCTCCGCCATAACTCGATCCACGATGCTCGGTGGTGGCGACAGGATCGCTGGGCGAGCTATCGTAGTCGGCCGCATTGTGATGAAAGAAAGGCGAGACTGTCAGCAGAAGCTTTGCGTTGAACGTATGCACCCAGGAAAAATTCACGATGGCGTCGGATTCATGGTCGCCGTCGCGAAGGTCGAGGCTGGGATACTGCGCCACGAAATTGTTGGCTGCAATCGGCGCATTCTCAATGTCGGTGGAAAATGGATCGTAGGGAATCAGATAATAATCTTTTCGCAGCGAAGTAACGAGACGCAGCTGGTTCGCTGGATCGACGTTGAGAATCAGCGAGCCAAAGCCTCCATAACCGTTTTCCGCGTCGTGAACCACCTGCGGAACCGGCGTCTGAATGCCTAGATTGCTGCGGTTGCCGTTAATGCTCGCATAGTAGGCGAAACGCTGGGTGTGGCTGCCGAAGTTGAACGCGTCGTTGGTCTGGTAGAAATTTCCAGCACTGAGGACAATTTCGGCCTGATTGTTGCGCTCGAAACCGGTGCGGGGCACAACGTTGAAAACTCCGTAAGTGCGGTCGCCGAACTCAGCGCCGTAGCTTCCGCGGTCGACCTCGAGGTAGTCGACGTCTTTGGGATCGAATTGCGGACCAAGGTTGGAGGCGATATTCGTGTTGGGCACAGGCACGCCGTCGATCAGCCAACTGGTCTGGTGGCCGCCGCGAACGTGCAGTTGGTCATGCGTGAAATAAGCGCCGGGGACGTAATCGGTGATCATGGCGAGGCTGTTGGTCCGCGCCGCACCGGGTGTGTGCTCGATATCCACACGACTCACCAGCGTGGTCGGGGTCGCGGAATCCACGGGAATTGCTTCCGGAGATCCGGAGACGGTGACGGACTCTTTGTTGGTGGCGACGCTCAAAGAAAAATGCAGCACGGGCTGTGATCCGGAATTTATTTGGACGCTCCTTGCCGACTGATTGAAGTTGGGAGCGACCACGGTAACCGTGTAGTCGCCGAGAGCGATAGCATTGAAGGTGAACTCCCCGCGGGCGTCGGTGTTCAAGGTCACGGTCTGGTCTGAGGTCTTTGAGCGCAGCATTACCATTGCATTTTCCACGGGACGGTGCTGGGGATCGTGGACGATGCCGCGCACCGATCCGAAGATGGACGCGAAGGCAGCGAGGCTGGTCAAGACCAGCGCTGCAGTGGCTGGAAATTTCGTGCGAATCATAAACCCTCCGATCGGCGCGCGAAACGAGCGTTCGTCAACCGTGACGTGCCGTTCGCGATAGCAGCTATGGATTACGCGCCAGGAAACATCGGCGCGAAAGCTGGATTAGCAACCAGGAGGAGCGCGAGTGGAGTGAAGTTCGAGGACTTCAGCGTGCAGAGAAGTTTGATCTGGCTGGTCGGCTCGAGCGCTGATGTGGCGCTCGTACAGGACGTTCATTCCGGTATGCGCACATGCCCAGCGAGCGGTGGTTACGGCGCGGCAGCAGTCGCCGTTGCAACATCCCGCACCGCTAATTAAGAGGCAAGAAGTATCGGCGCCATCTGACTCGTTGCAATGATGCAAACCCTTGCGAACGCAACATGCATGCTGCGGCGGCCCGGTGAGCGTCAACGCCAAGGGCGCGAACGTCCCAACCAGTGCGAACAGCAACAAGAGTTTGGCAGTCAGGCGATGCATGCGTAAGTCGAATGAATCCCAGGAGACTGTGAAAAGCATAGTCCAGCGAACGATCTGCCGCAAGCGCGGGCGCAAAGGATGAAGTGCAGATCAGTGTTTTCAGCTTTGATGCGACCCCGTGTTCCACGATCAACGATCAAGCTTTGCCATGAATCTTGGCCCACCACCAGCGCACGCCGACGAAGAGAAACCTCCGATCGCTAAAGAACTCGGGCGGTTTGCCTTCAAAAGCGTGGCCGATGAATTGAAAGATCCATCCGAGGACGAAGAGAGCGAGCGCGTAGGGCCACAGAGGATGAAAGAAGATGCTCACCACAAAAATGGGCACCGACAGCAGGATGGTCGGGATGCCCAGCGTATGGCAGGCCCGGTTTACGGGATGCTGGTGGCTGGAGGCGTATTGCGCGATCCACTGCTCGCTGGTGCGGCGGCCTAACATGGCGAAGAAATCATACACCCGGTTGGCTGCAACTTGGCACGACTTCTGGCGGGTTGAGACTCCGCTTCCCGCGTGGTAGCATCCTAAGTTTTGGCAGGTAATGTCGGGCTGGCCTGTTCCTGCACTAATACTCTTCTGGGGCCGTCTCTCTTCCACGCCTGCGAAGGAGCCTAATCGTGAAAGTCTATTCCGGAGAAAACATTCGTAATGTAGCGATGGTGGGGCACGGGCACGCGGGCAAGACGACGCTGCTCTCGGCCATGTTGTATACCGCGGGAGCGACGCCACGGCTGGGCCGCGTGGACGACGGCTCGGCGACTACCGATTATGACGACGAAGAAATCGCCCGCAAGATGTCGATCTCGGCGGCAGTGGCCAGTGTGGAGTGGGGTAAAACGAAAATCAACGTCATCGATACGCCCGGATTCAGCATGTTTGTCCACGAAGCGAAAATGGTGCTGCCCGTGGTGGACGCGGCAATCGTGGTCGTCGATGGCGTGGCCGGCGTGGAAGTAGTGACGCAACGCGTGTGGAAGGATTGCGACGAATACAAAACGCCGCGGCTCATCGTGGTGAACCGGATGGACCGCGACCGCGCGAATGCCGAGCGTGTGCTCGAGTCGCTGGTGAATGCATTCGGGCGCGACGTGATTCCAATCGAACTGCCCATCGGCAGCGAAAAAAGTTTGACCGGCGTAGTCGACCTGGTGCGCATGAAGGCCTACACCTACGAACTGGGTGGAAACGGCAAAGGGAAAGAGACGGAGATTCCGGCAAACATGCGCGCCCAGGTGCAGGAAGCCCACGAACAACTTGTGGAACTAGTGGCCGAAGGCGACGACAAGCTGATGGAAGAATTCTTCGAGAAGGGAACCATTCCGGAAGAGGACTTGATTCCGGCGCTGCACAACGCAATTCGCGAAGACAAACTGTTCCCCGTAATTTTCAGCTCGGGCCTGGGAAACGTGGGCGCGGATCGCGTGATGGATTTCATCGTGGACTATACGCCTGCGCCTTCCGAGCATGAATGGGTGCAAGGCGAAGCGACTGCTTCCGGTAACGGGGACGCGCCGAAGCGGCATGAGACCGATGCCGAGCCGATGTCCCTGTATGTGTTCAAGACCGTGTCAGACGCGTTCGCGGGAAGGATTTCATACTTCAAAGTTTTTTCCGGAGTGTTGAAAAACGAAGCGACGGTGCAAAATTTCTCGCGTGGCTCGACGGAGAAGCTGTCCCATATTTCCATCATGCAGGGAAAAACCGCAGTGCCAGTCACGGAGTTGCACGCGGGGGACATTGGCGCGGTGGCGAAGTTGAAAGACACGCTCACCGGCGACACGCTTGGAGATAAGTCCGCGCCAATTCAGTATCCGCGAGTCAAGCTGCCGGAGCCGGCGATTACGTTTGCCATCGAGCCCAAGAGCCGCGCCGATGAAGACAAGCTGGGGCCCGGCATCCACAAGCTGATGGAAGAAGATGCGATGCTGCGGTTTTTTCGCGATGCGCAGACGCAGGAGTTTCTGATCGCCGGGACGGGGCAGCAGCATATTGAAGTTGTGGTGTCGAAGTTGAAGAAGCGTTACCACACCGAAGTAGTTTTGAAAGCGCCGAAAGTCCCGTATCGCGAAACGATTCGCGGAAAGGCTGACGTGCAGGGACGCCACAAGAAACAGACTGGCGGGCACGGACAATATGGCGATTGCAAAATCAAAATGGAGCCGATGCCGCGCGGTGGACAGTTTGAATTTGTGAACGATATTTTCGGCGGAGCGATTCCGAAGAACTATATTCCCGCCATCGAAAAAGGAATTAAGGATGCTGCTGTGCGCGGGTATCTGGCGGGATTTCCTGTGGTCGATTTCCGCGTAATTCTGTATGACGGCTCGTATCATGATGTGGACTCGAACGACATGTCGTTCCAGATGGCAGGACGCATCGCCTTCCGCAAAGCCATGGAACAGGCTAAGCCCACGATTCTGGAGCCAGTAATGTCAGTCGAAATCACGATCCCGGACGATTTTGCCGGCTCTATCATGGGCGACCTAAACAGCCGCCGCGGACGCATCCAGGGCATGGACAACAAAGGCGGCAACACCGTGGTGAAAGCCGAAGTGCCCATGGCCGAGATGCTCACTTACGGCGTCGACCTGACCTCCATGACGCAGGGCCGCGGCTCTTTCAATATGGAGATGCACCACTACGACACCGTGCCGGGAGCGTTGCAGGAAAAGATTATCGAGAAGGCCAAGGCAGAACGAGGTGAGGTGAAGGAAGAGGAAGAGTAGACCGAACCGAGATCTAGATCAAAGAAATCACTGTAAGTGATGCTTGACGGAGCGTGTATAGTTTTGGCGAAGGCCCGGCCTCGGACGCTGGCAGTTAATGGCAGCGTGAGCTTAAGGAGTTCTTCAGATGTCCTCGCCGATATCCGAATTTCCCGACTCTCGTGCTACTTCGCCCACCTTTTCTTTTGGTGGCTATGCCACCGAGGAAGTTGGCCTACCGGGCGTTACGTTTTGGCCCCGCGTGGGAGCGCGCTTAATCGACTATGTTCTGCATTATTGCGTTACCTATGCATCAGGATTTCTGTTTTCGCTTCTAGTGCTCGCGGCCTCCGGTGGCCATTTCCCGGCGTGGGTGCTTGTAAGGTATAGGCATGCGGGCCTCACCGGATTCGTCTCTGGCGTGCTTGGCTTTGTCGCTTATAACGTAATCTGCGTAAGCATGCACGGAAGCACATTGGGTAAGCGGTTGCTTTCCCTAGTGGTAGTTCGGGAAAATGGGCTGCGCTGCCGGCTGCGGTCGGCCATCATTCGAGAGTTCGGCTACTTTATCGACGCGCTTTTCTTTGGCTTGATTGGATACCTTGCCATGCAAAAGACTTATCAGGAGCAGCGGTACGGAGACCAGTGGGCGCACACAGTAGTGGTTAAGCGTGCAAGCGTTATTCCGGAACAGCTACGCAGCGACGGTCGCTTTGTTTTGGTTTTGATGCTGGCTGTCATGACTGACGCTGCGGTGGCCATGACTGGATTGCTGATTTTGATCAGCGGGTAGAGCGAGAGCGAATTGGAGCCGGTGAGGTCAACGTTGCAAATGGGTTCAAGTGATCTTGAACCCAGCCGCTTTAGCCAGCTTCGCCTGCCGCTCATCGAACGTCCAGAAGCGTGCAGCCTTTAACTCCAGAGCGCAAGCGACGTGCAGGCTGTCAAGCGTTCGCACGCCGAGCTTCGGCGCGTAACGGCGGGCGAGATCGGCACAAAGCTCGAAAGCGTTCTCTGGCAGCGGGGTCTCACGCCAAAGGTTAGCGGCCTCATCGGCGACTAATTGAGCATGTGCACGCAGGACCTTCTCTGCCGTCACAGTTCCGCGAAATTGATGCTGTCCAAGAGCGTGGGCCCACTCTGCGCGGTGCAGAGGAGTCAATATCAGCTGCGGCGCATCCTGCACGCGACGTCGCGCCTCTGCGGAATGTACATCCGTCAGATACAACGAAACGACGAAGCTTGAATCAACATAAATGCTCAATAACGTCCCCGGTCCTCAAGGATGAGATTAGGGAGAATGCGATCTCCCAATATCTCCTTGGCACGGGCCTCAAAGTCCGGCCAGTTCCCCTGAGCGGCTGGCGCATTCTCGGGGACGATACGAGCGATCACTCGATCTCTCTCTCGAAGCTCAACGGTTTTGCCTGCCCGAAGCCAGCTCTTTAAGCGCTTGGTATCGCGAAGTTGTCGAATGTTAACCGACGGCATAAGTGTAGTGTGACACATAATGTGGCACATAGTCAAAAATTGAATAATGACCCGCCCTACTGCCGTCGATGGCTCTCATGAAAGAATCGGGATTCTAATCCTCTTCCCATCTGGCCAATTCGGCGCTACACTTTTGGCGCAGAAAGGGACTCCCATGCTCCGCTCTCACTTCGTCGCCCTCTCTATCCTGACCGCGCTCGCTGGCGTTTGCGCGGCTCAACAATCCGGCCCCTCGTCCACTGCGAGTTGTTATTTGGATGATGGCCGCCAAGTCTACATACGCTACAACCCGGCAAACGCCAAAAGCGACAAAGTCGCCAACGGCAAGCCCTGGACCCCCGGCGGCTCGCCAATGACTCTCTTCACCGAAGCTCAACTCAGCTTTGCCGGCGCTACAATTCCAGTCGGCGCTTATAGCGTCTATCCCATCCCTGCCAAAGATAAGTGGAGCCTTGCTATCAACAAGAATGTGACTCCTGGCTCGGCCTACGACGAAAAGCAGGACCTCGCTCGCGCCGCCATGGAGACCGATCAGGTAAGCCAGGCCGCCGATTCGCTCGAAGTCGCCTTCGCCCATGTGGGAGATAAGTGCACGCTCCGCATCTATTTCGGAAAGAGTGCGTCATTCGCCCCTTTCATCGCCAGTAAGAACTGAAGTTCGCCCCGCACCGGATCGTGGAGTTATTCATTATCCAAAGATTGCAGGTTCTCTGCAGTCCGTCGAGCGAAGCTCGCCGTATTACTCTTCAAGTACCAACAAACCGATTTCTGAGACAATCTGCGCATGCGTACTCTGCTCTTCTTTCTTGCGGCCGCGAATGCCCTCGCTCAATCAGGACCGCAAGTTCAACTCTCGCACACCGCCGAAAGCCTTCGCGGAGTAAGCGCCGTCTCCCGCCAAATCGCGTGGGCCTCAGGCACTCACGGCACTTATCTGCGCACGATCGACGGAGGGCACACTTGGACTCCCGCTCAAGTCCCCGACGCCGCCACGCTGGATTTTCGCGGCGTGGTTGCCTTCTCTGCCGACGAAGCTTTTCTCATGTCCGCCGGACCCGGCGACCAATCCCGCATCTACCATACCGCTGACGCCGGCCAACACTGGCAGCTCCAATTCACCAACTCGAATCCCAAAGGTTTCTTCGACTCCATGGCATTTTGGGACGCGACCCACGGCATCGTCCTCGGTGATCCCGTCCAGGACGAAACTGGCCAGCTCAAGTTCGAACTCCTCGTCACCACCGACGGCCAAAACTGGAACTCAATCCCGCGATCTCAACTTCCTCCCGCCGAACCGGGCGAAGCCGCCTTCGCCGCCAGCAATTCTTGCCTTGCTATCTTGCGCGCTACACCGCGGCCGCCGATGCAGCTCGGAGGGAAAAATGAAGGGGCCTCCGCGCCGGAAAGAAACGACCCCAACATCTGGTTCGCCACCGGAGGACGTGTCGCCCGCATCTTCTACTCTCCCGACCTCGGCCACACCTGGCAGGTCTACGACACTCCCATCACTCAGGGTCCGGATTCGGCCGGAATTTTCTCTATCACCTTTCGCGACGCAACCCACGGCGTAATCGTTGGCGGCAACTATAAACATCCGGATCAGGATGGCGACAACCTCGCCTTCACCTCCGACGGCGGCAAAACCTGGACGATGCCTCAAATCCATCCGCAAGCCTATTTCTCCGCCGTTGCCTACGATCGAAACTACTCAAGAGCATTGTCATCCCGACCGGAGGCTCTCGTTCCTGCAAGGGACGAGAGGCGAAGTGGAGGGATCTGCTGTGCCTCTACATCTCCTGCGACTTTCGTGAGTAATCTAAAGGAAAATCAAGCCTCGTCCCGCATCTTCATCGTCGCCCCAAAATTCATCTTCGACTTTCGTCCGCCCCACGATCCCACGCGCATCAGCCCAGGCAAGAAATCCCAAATGCGATTCAACGCCGTAAGCCCCTACCCTGACGGCGGAGCTCTGTTCGTCGGCCCCAACGGCTCGATTGTAACGATTCCATAAAAGTGCTGCCATCACTTAAGCGAACCTCTGCTGTCCCCACAATCACACGCTGAATCATCAGTTGAAACTTCATCATCCAACAATGGCGGAGGCGAATTTCCCATGGAGATCCGTGACATCACCGAATTTCTCTCCTACTTCAATAAGGTTCATCAACGCACGATGAACGTGGTACGCGCAATTCCTCCCGATAAAGTTGACTGGAGATTTCGCGAAGGGAAGTTCACGTTGGGAGATTTAGTGAGGCACATCGCGGCTGCCAACCGGTACATCTTCGTTGAGGTCGCCCGAGGCAAGCCCAGTGCCTATGCCGGCTGCGGCAAAGATCTCGCAGCAACCTACGACGAGATCGTCGAGTTCGCGGAGCGCCTGCACCGCAAAAACGTAGAGATTCTTTCCGGCTTTACCGCAGACCAACTGAGCCGCAAATGTACCACGCCTGATGGAGGTTCGATCACATCATGGAAGTGGCTGCGCTCGATGGTCGAACACGAGGTTCACCATCGCGGGCAGATCTACATCTACCTGTCGCTGATGGAAGTCGCAAGTCCGCCTCTGTATGGCCTGACCTCTGAGCAGGTGATAGACCTCAGCTCTGCCGCGCACATTCAGAACTCAAGCAACGGCTAGGCATTGTCGCGCAAGCAGTTAGGACAGAATGTTACTTTCGGGTCCCTTTTCGCCCACATCTCTGGCGTTCATCCTGACATCTAAACGCAGGAGCATGTTCTAAAGTTCGAACGTCAGGCCGATTCCTTCCTCAGGACCCCCGATTTGGGGTACACTCCTAGGAACATTTGTACCTATATGTTCACGCCTCACCCCAACCTGGCCGATGACGTCAACCGAGCCATCGTCCAGTCGGAAATCGAAGGCGGAGTTTTTCTCCACGATCTGCCCCCTTCGACGGTCCTCGAAATCCAAACCCTGCACCACGTCTACACGGCCGTTCTTCTCGGTGGAAGTGACGCTCTAATCTCAGGCCATCCTGAGTTCTGCCCTTACCCGGTGCAAGTCGCCATCGCCGGTTCCACCTGGGGAGGGTCGATGCTCAAACTCCAATACGTCGGCCGGGGCATGCATCTCGAATTCCGACATCCCGAATACGCCACTCCGATCGTCACCTCGCCAATCCAGGAAATCCGCGACTCGCTGCCAGCTACAGTCACCCCTCGCGCAGTTGACTCATTCAGCTACTAACCCCTGCACCCATTGACTTGCGCAGCCGACCTCTCTAACATTCCCCGAAGCCCGCAAGCGGACGCCGACTCTATGACCATCACTACTCGCGAAGTCAGCCACGTCACCATCGTCGACATCAACGGACGCATCACCCTCGGCGATGAGACCGGCCAGCTCCGCGATACCGTTCGTAAACTCCTGGCCGCCGGCAAGAAAAAAATCGTTCTCAACCTCGCTGACGTCGATTACATCGATTCGTCCGGCGTGGGAGAACTCGTCAGCAGCTTCACCGCCGTCCGCAACGCCGGCGGCGAACTCAAACTCCTCAGCCTCACGAAGAAAGTTTCTGACGTCCTTCAGGTTACTAAGCTCTACACCGTCTTCGACATCAAAGAAGACGAATTCACCGCTGTAAAATCCTTCGACTACTTCTTCGCCAAGTAATCCCGGAGCAAAGCAACCCAAGGCAAAGCAGTCCCAAAGCAATTTCTGTCACACTTAGATTTTGTCACTCCGAGCAAAGCGAGGAATCTTGGTTTTCGCTGCTACGGGGCCGGCCATGTTTGCTCGGTACTCGGTACTAGCACTCACCCCCGCTCGAACGCATGCTTCTTCTCCAACTCCTCCACCGCCTCCCGCATCACGCCCTCAAATTTCTCACCATGCCCCATCAGCCCCGCAGTGGCCTCGGCCCATTCTCCATCGATTCGCACTAAGCCATCCCCAGCCAATAATCGCCCCGCAGTCTCGACCAAATGCTGCGTGGTAGTCTCCAGATACTGCGCCTCCGTCGGATCCGCAATCCAAACTTTGCGTGCATCATTGGGCACGGAGGAACTTGATCTCATCTTCGTCTGCCAATAAATCTTACGCTCCAAGAACGTGGCAATCACATCGTCGGTGGCCTTTCCAAACACCCACTTCTGCCGTTTGAAGTCATAGTGCCGGCTGGAAAACGCCACCGGCTTCAGCTTCCCGGACTTCAAAAACTCCACCTGCCGCTTGTCCACTTCTTTGCGCAGCGCGTTGATCACTGGCGCCTCCGCATCCTTCGGCTCCAGCGACGCCATAACCTCCCGCACCGTCGCCGACAAATTCACCGCCATCGGAGCATGCAGGCCATCCGAATTCTCGAGGCGAATATCTCCATGCAGCACCCAAAAATCGGCCCCCGAAGTCGACCGATGAAACGGCCATTGCAACTCAATGGTCAACGGCAACCCCGTCAACGTCACCCAAATCTTTTTCCCATCGCCAACCTGCGCCATGTCTCAAACACCTCTTTAATTAGGACTGAAATAAACCTGTCATGCTGAGCGAAGTGAGATCGTCTGAAAGACGATCTCGCGCAGTCGAAGCATCCCTACCCGCCATCACGGACCGCAATCTGAATAGGAGTTTCCGCTTGGACCTTTGTCGCCGTTGTCTTACGCAGGACAGGAAGATAGAACTCGGTACTCGCAACTCGCTACCTTTTTTTCCCGCTCACCTTCGCTCCCATCCTCAACAACTTCCTCACCGTGCCAGTGGGCAGCCGCTTCATCTGATCGTGCAACTCGGTCACGGCATCGAAAAATCCCGCCATCGCCGCCAGCCGTTCGCGCGTAAAATCGGCGCCCGCTTCTTTCGGATCCAACTCGTCCAAACTTCTCCGCAGCATCTCCCGCGTCGGATCGATCTCCCTCCGCTTCCTCTGTTCGATCACCAGCCGGAACATCTCCCACACATCTTTCATCGACTCATAATGCTCCCGCCGGTCGCCCAGCACATGCACCGCGCGCACAATTCCCCAGCCCTCCAGCTCCCGAATCGACGTGCTCACATTCGACCGCGCCACGCTCAACGTCTCCGCAATCTCCTCGGCCGGCAACGCCCGCGGAGACAGATACAACAGCGCATGAATCTGCGCCACCGTCCGGTTAATCCCCCACCGCGTCCCCATCTCACCCCAGTGCAAAATGTACCCCTTCTGCACTCCTGTCAAAGTCGCCATATCATTTCTTTCAGTTCAATCAGAAGTTACAGAAGATACAGCGTCCAAGTCAACAAAGATCGTTCCCGGATATTTACTCTAGGATTTTGTCATCCCGAACGAAATGAGGGATCTTGGTTTCGCCGCCGCAACCGCAGCCTCAAAGCGGACGCAAACCGGTGCTGGGTTCTGGGTTCTCGCCACTCTGCTTACCCACCTTCTTCTTAGCAGGCACTTTCTTCGCCGCCTCCGCCCGCTTTCGCTCCTGATACCGCCGATCATGGAATGCCTGGTCCGACCCTTGTTTCTTCATCCCTTCAGCTTACACCCGCTTCCCGCTTGCTGAGCGACGCAGTTGAAGCATCCCATCCGCAATCTGGTGCCTACCATGTAGGCACGCGTCTGAACGTAGAGACGTCGCGTATTGGCACGCCGCAACCAACCGCGTCTACAATCTAACCTCTAAATGCATCCCGTCCACATCGCCGAACTGTTGCAGCCCTTTTTCTCTTCCCCTTCGTACCCTTGTCATTCCGAATCGGGCCGAAGGCTCGGTGAGGAACCTGCTGTTCTTTCCGCAACTCAACTCCAGAGTATATCGACATACATCGATATACTTCAGCGCTGGAATGCCCGGTTCAACCTGACCGCCATCCGAAACGAAGAAGAAATCGTTGCGCGGCACTTTGGCGAGAGTCTTTTCGCCGCCCGCAATCTCTTTCCAAGGGAAAATGATCAGGAGGCGCATGACTTCAGTTCTGCGCCCGCCCTAAGCAAGGGAAGCGCGCCGCCGAGTGCCGATCCTGCCAGAGGAAGAAAAGGAGCCGTCGTCCCTGCCGTAGCCGACCTGGGCTCTGGTGCTGGCTTCCCAGGATTGCCCATCAAACTCTGGGCTTCCGAAATCTCCCTAACCTTGATCGAGTCGAATCAGAAGAAGGCTGCTTTCCTCCGCGAAGTGGCCCGCGCGCTTACATTGACGAATGTCAATATACAAAATGTCCGCGCCGAAGAGCTGAATCCTGACCAGACATTTGACCTCGTCACCCTGCGTGCGGTTGAGCGCTTCACTGCGACTCTCCCGACTGCCGCTAGGCTCGTTGCCCCCAGCGGACGGCTTGCCCTGTTAATCGGCTCATCCCAAGTGCGCGAAACGAAGGGTATCCTTCCAGGGTTCTTCTGGCGCCCCGGAATCCCCATCCCTGGCTCCAAGGCCCGCATTTTGCTGGTCGGCATGAAAGAACCACGATAGTTAACAAGTGGGACGAGACAGGCAATACCTACTGCAGAAATGGGTACCTTGCGGCCAAATAATTGACATTATGGTCGAAAGTGGGACGCGTTTATATTCTCTGAGTTTCTGACGAAAGAATAGAAACTTGTAGGCGTCAGACTGCGAGTCCGAACACTCTAGGTGTTCCAGTCGGAACACACGAACACTTCCGAGTGAACCAACAGTTCGCGGAAGCCTCGGCTTGGTCTTCACGAATATTCCGATCGGAACATTTCTTGAAAGCTAATCCCCGCGCGAGCCCCCGCGTAGCACTTTCTGACTTCCCCCAGACCGAAACGTCGGACGGAACTACTCTAGGATTCTACCCATGCCCCGCGAATGTTCCGACCGGAACACTCTCCCACTTTTGCACATCAATCCAACGTTGTGCACAACATTCTGACCTTGCTCCGAAACGCGTATCGCATTATGCTGCCAGAGACTCTGGCTCCTCGACAATTTATGGGACGCGTTATCGCTGTTGCCAATCAGAAGGGCGGCGTCGGGAAGACTACGACTGCCATAAACCTCGCCGCGTCCTTTGCGGCGGCTGAAGTGAACACGCTGCTCATCGATTGCGATCCGCAGTCGAATGCCACGAGCGGGCTGGGTCTGCTGAAAGATCCGGAGCGGGTTTCGACTTACCATCTGCTGCTCGGTGCGGCTGAGGCCGTGGAGGCGCTCGCCACGACCGAGCTGGAACAGCTCTGGCTGATTCCTTCGCACAAGAACCTGATCGGGGCAAACCTGGAACTGGTGGAGGTGGAGCGGCGTGAGTATCGGTTGCGCGACGCCATTGCGCCTTTGCGTGAGCGCTTCCAGTACATTGTGCTCGACTGCCCGCCCGCACTCGATCTCTTGACCCTGAATGCTCTGGTGGCTGCCGATTCGGTTTTGATTCCGATGCAGGCGGAATACTTTGCGCTGGAAGGCATCAGCGAACTGATGGATACCGTGGAGAGGATCCGCGCGGCGCTGAATCCGGAGCTAGGCATTGAAGGCGTGGTGCTGACCATGCTCGATGAGCGGACCAACCTGGCGCAGCAAGTGATGGCCGAGCTGAGAAATTATTTTGGGGACAAGGTATGCGCCGCAACCATCCCGCGGAACATCCGGCTGGCAGAGGCGCCGAGCCATGGCAAGCCGGCGCTCATGTACGATCCGCGATCGAAGGGGGCGGAGAGTTATATACGGCTGGCGAAGGAGCTGCTGGGGCGGCATTTGGCGGCGGGCTTCGGGCATCAGGCTTCGGCTGGCGCGGCGGAGGAAGCGCACAAACCGGCTGCGGAGATGGATAAGTCGGCTTGATATATCGATATGTATCTATATATAGATTAATAGATGTGAATATGATAAGGGACTTAACAGTGGTTATGCAAGTTCGCGTATCTCGGCGCCCTCGGAGACTTTAATGGCTGACGTTGCTGGGCCGCGGCCAGTGCCGGAGAGCGATCTGCGCTCCCGCGTGGTCGCGTTGTTGATCGCGAGCGACGGCGCGGCACTCGGACCGGCGACCGTTTTGTCTTCGGACAAGGCCGTGACTACCTCCGGGGTCGCTAGCTCGGCTCTTGCTAAAGTTGAGGCCCTTTCGCGCGCGCACCCCCAACCTAAAGGCCCGCTGATGCTCGCCTTCCCGCAATTCGGAGGAGTTCGTGGGCTTTACTCCGTTCCCGTGGAGGTTCAGTCGGTTGATAGTGAGCGCGGATTCGGGATTCTGAACCTACTCGTCTCGGCGAAAAATTCAGGCACGTTTCCGAAAGTTGATCTTCCGGCCCCAGTTCCGTCCGGCTTGTTAGGGGACGGCGAGATTCCTGCGGAAGGAAGCGAGTGCGATGTTCTCTATAACGACGAGAGACAGAAAAATCAGTTTTTTCTCCTTTGCCTCTCGGGTCAGGTCGGAGGGAGGACGGGATCGGGCTTCCGGCTCGATCTGGGTTCAGGGGTGTCCCCGTCCATTCTAGGTGCTCCTGTATTCAAGGGCGGTTTGATGGTTGGGATGGTTGCGTCAGCCCCTAGTGTTGGCTTTGACCCCAGCGCGCTTAGCTACAACTTCGACAGTCACGCCTCTGTGCTTGCTGAAGTGCTGAGTGTGGCTGCCATGGCGCAAAGCGAAGTGACGCCTGCCATCCGCGATTTGTTGCGCCAACTAGAAGCTGGCTCGACCGCTCCACGGCCATCGCCTAGAGGCATGGAGATTTCACAAACGGACGCGCCTCCCGTGCTTTCCAGCATCAAGGTTGCGTTAACGCCGCCCACGAGGGCAACTACTGCGACCCTCGGCAATGCAGAACTGTTCGCGCGATTGACTAGTTCGAGCCGGAATGCGCTAGAGCGTGCAGACCAGATTCGTGTCGCTTTGGACCAGCCCACGGTCGAGATGGAGTACTTACTTTACGGTCTGTTCGAGAACTGGGGGGTCACCCGCCAGCTTTTTGAGAAAGCGAAGATCGACCAGCGTGGCCTTCTTAGGATATTGATCCCGCTGATCCGTGACTCCGTCGGCCCTGAATTGTCCGCCGCCTTTGAGAAGTTGGAGTCTGCTGGCCTGCCGAAGGCGGCGAGGCTTTCAGAAATGCCTCCAGCGTCAAAACATGTCAAGGAAGCACTGGAAGCTGCCGTTGCACGGGCCGACGATCGGGGGTGGTCGAGGTCGATTCGCAGCCGCCATTTGCTGTATGGGGTTCTCTCTGTTGATCATTGCGCGGTGGTCGACGCTCTTCGGGAGCGTGGGATTCGCAAGGAGGATCTAGATCAAATAGAGGATGCGGAGCGGGGACTAGACAAACCTATCTTGGACTTCAAGATTTCCCAAACTCAAGCCTCACCCGAGACGCCAGAAAGGGTGCTGGGCGCGAATCCGACGCCGAAAGTGGACTCCGATCTGTGGAGCGAGGTGGACCGGCTGGGGTACGAGGCTTATGCGCGGACGATTGCGAGCTTGATTACGCATAGGGAGACGAAGCCTCCGCTGACGATCGGGATCAAGGCCCCGTGGGGTGCAGGGAAGACTACGTTGATGAAGCGGGTGCAGCGTTTGCTTGACGGTTATGCGGAATTGAGCGAGGCCGGTGGCACCGAGATCGTGCAGGACTTGATTTCCGAAGTGACACTGCAGGAGTTGCTCCGAGCGTTGAAGGGCGGCTTGAAGCCTGTGAAGCTTAAGGAAAAACCCAATGAGCGGGGGAAGGCTTACGGGCTGCCGCAGCGGATTACCGTTTGGTTCAACGCTTGGAAGTACCAAACGAGCGAACAAATCTGGGCGGGAATGGCACATTGCATAATTACGCAAGTGACCGCCCGCATGGACTTTAAGGATCGCGAACTGTTTTGGCTGCGTCTGCACGCCCGGCGAGTAAGCTCCGACGCAGTGCGCAGAAAGATATACCTAGCCATCTTTAAATATGTGTTGCCTTATTTGGTTATATTCGCACTCGTCACTCTCTCCGCGCTCGTTCTGCCAGTTGCCTGGTATTACCGTTTCGGCGCAATCGTGTTGAGTCTCGTCCCCGCCTCGCTTGCCTCTTGGAGGAAATATCGCGACAAGGCCGCGGACACCGTTCGAGACCTAGTTAATGAGCCGGACTACGAGGGGAAGATGGGGTATTTGCATCTCGTCGAATCGGACATTCGTAAGGTCTTAGAGCTGGCCTCCGCGTCGTCACGCACAGAAGAAAATCCGAAGGGTGATCCCTTGGTTATTTTTGTCGACGATCTGGATCGTTGTGAGCCGAACAAGGTGGCGGAGGTGGCGCAGGCCATCAATCTTTTTCTGTGTGGCGATTATCCCAACTGCATCTTTGTCATCGGGATGGAGCCGGGGATGGTGGCGGCAGCACTGGAAGTGGCGAATAAAGACGTGATCCAGAAAGCGGAGGAGATGGGATTGGTGGATCGGACGGCTCCGGTGGGGTGGCGATTCATGGAGAAGATTGTGCAGCTGCCGATCATGATTCCGCCGCCAACGCATGCGGGGCGAACGAAGTATGTGGATTCGTTGACTGGCTTATCAATGGATACCGGAGGATCCGGCGGGACAGTTGTGCGGGAGGTGAATCAGGGTGGAATCGGGGCGTTGATTTCCCGGCCGCCCCAGCACGGGGCCGCGGAAGAAGAGAAAGTGCAGAACTACATCAGGAAAATCGGGCCGGCGAAGGGCGCGAGTGAAGCGGCGAGAAAAAGTGAGAGTGTGGTGGCTGAAGCGCCAGCCGAGGAACGGTGGGCGGCGCGGGAGGCGGGCACTAGGATCTACGAACAAACATTGAGCGAGCGTGACCCGGTTATGTCGCTATTTGTAGATGAGGTGGCACAGTTAGTGGACGGGAACCCTCGGCAGATCAAGAGATATGTAAATGTGTTCCGCTTTTACTGCGCACTCCGGCATAGCTTGCGGTTGGAGGGTTTGATTTCGAGCGAAAATCTGCCCTCGGATAAAGTGTTAGCGAAATTTGTGGCGTTGAGCATCCAGTGGCCGCACGCGGCGGATTCCTTGCGCGTCCAGGTGGATGGTGCGAACGGGCAGAAGGTTTCAAGGCTGAAGTTTCTGGAGACCGAGAGTAAGAAAGTAACGGGAGACGGTACGGAGGCGGACGAAGCATGGAAGAAAGTTGTCGGCGAGGGCGGGTTGGGAATGGGAGCGTGGGCCGCCGAGCGGGCGTTTCGGAATTTTTTATCGCGCAAAGAGTCTTTGTGCGCGAAAGAGGGGCATGGGTTGTGGTGAGGGCGTCCCTAGCGGCTTAAAGTCGCAGTAATCTTGTGGGCTTTACGGCGCGGCTGGAATCCGCGCCCTTTCAAAACCGAGCACAGGGGACAATTCATGACTTTAGCGGCGGGGAATTTGGCGGTAGAGAAGAAGGATGAGAAGGTGGAGAAGCGGCGGGCTTTGGGGCGTGGGCTGGCGTCTTTGCTGCCGGGGCCACGGGTGGTGGTTCAGACGGGTGGTGAGGGCGGGGAAACCAAGGTCCCTCACTTCGTTCGGGATGACAAGGGTGAGGAGAGCAACGACAACAATGAGGATCGGGCCGGACAGCCGAGGGCGGCTGTCACCACATTGGAAGAGACGCCAGAGGTGATTTCTATTTCCGCGGAGGCGATGCCGCGGAATACGGTGGTGAATCTCTCGATCGAGTTGATCGATAAGAATCCCTACCAGACGCGATATGTGTTTGACGAGGAGATGCTGATTGAGCTGAGGGATTCGATCAAGGAGCATGGGGTGGTGCAGCCGGTGGTGGTGCGCCCGGCGCAAGAAGTGGACGGGCGATACATCCTGGTGCTGGGCGAGCGGCGCTTGCGAGCGTCGAAGATGGCCGGCAAGGATACGATTCCGGCGCTGGTGCGCACGCTTTCGCCGCAGCAGGCGGCGGAGATGACCGTGCTCGAAAACGTAGTGCGCGCGGACCTGAACCCACTGGAGCAGGCGGAGGCCTTCCGGGTGCTGAGCAAGGAATTTCATTTGACGCAGGCGCAGATTGCGGAGCGAGTCGGGGTGTCGCGCGAGACGGTATCGAATTACATGCGACTGTTGCGGTTACCGGAAAAGGTAATGAATTACATGCTGGAGGGCCGGTTGAGCTTCAGCGATGCGCGAGAGATTTTGCGGCTGGAGAAGCCGGAACACATCGAGATGGTGGCGGAAGAAGTGGTGACGAAGCGGCTGAAGTGGGACGAGATTGAGGACCGTGTGTTGCGGCTGAACGGATCTCTTCCCATGCTGCCGGCACAAGCACAATCAGGAGAGCCGGGAAAGAAGACCAGCGCGCGATGGATCGATCCAAATGTCAGGGCGGCGCAGACGGAGATGGAGCGAACGCTGGGGATGAAGGTGAGGATTCGGGATCGGAACGGAAGAGGAAAGATTGTGATTGAGTATGCGACTGTGGACGATTACGAGCGGGTCGTGGAGAAGCTGCGGGCGAATTGAGCTAGGTGCGCTAACTTTGCTGAGGAATCAAGTTGGATACGAATCGAGATCGTTATCGTGTGGAATAGGACGGCGGCATTCGCAGATTATTCTGAGCACGAATGAATTGAATTGTTGAGGAAGTGGAAGTAGAACATGGGTTTGACTGACGAGGAAAAAGTTTTGGGGTCAGTCGCGACACAGCTTATGAACGGCGAGGTTGTCGTGCTGGAAGATCAGAAGATCCAGGTGAAGCGTGTGGGGAGTGGGCGGCTAAGGATGGTTCAGTTCAAATCCAATGGGCGGACGCTAGAGGCGATTGAGCAGAACCGGGAGAAGCCCAGCCGGTGGGGACAGTTGGCGCGAGAGAAGCATCAAGTGGTGCAGTTCCAGGATCTAGAGACGCATGGCTATGTCGCTGTGTCGGTAGACGGTGTGGTGCAGGAATATGGGAAAGCGACTGAGTACTTAACCGCTGTCCAGGACTGAGCGGCCTTTAGTGGAGTTGTCGCGGAAACTGAACCTTCACTTTTGTCTGCATCGGCATGGGATCTCCGGCGCAGGTTGCAGGAAAGAATTTCCAACTGCGAACGGTGTTAACGGCCGCTTCGTCGAAGCTCGCACCGGCCGAATCCACAACCTTTACATCTTGCGGAATGCCTTTGGCGTCGACGATGAGGGAGACTGTCACCTCCGATTTCAGATCGGAACCGGGGGGCCATCGAGGACTCGGGGCGACGGCCGGACGCGGAGGCTTGGATTTTTGTTGACAGAGCCCAAGTTCGATCGCACCTGGAGGTGGTGTGAACAGCGCTGGATCGGGCGACGGTTCTGGGGAAATTTCGACGACGGCGGCGTCGAGTTGGAGATGCTGATCCTCGGAGCAGGCGATTTTATACGGAAGCCAATGATCTCCGACTTTATGAAATGAGCCGTAGTCGCAGGAATGCTCAACCGCGTTGTTGGGCCGCACTTCGGGCAGGATCTTTGCGAGCAGAAATCCGGTCGTTTTGTCGAAACAGAATGCGGACTTTAACTTGTGAGAGTTGGGTTTGGTGATTGCACACTCGGCTGGAGGCTTCATTTCGCGGGCGGCGGAAATGGAATCATAGATTTGGCTCATGCCCCTCGACGGAAAGATGCTTAAGGCTGATGGTACCTGCGCCGCAAGTTCGGGGAAGTCCGCTGTGTTGTCGAGCAGCCAAAGCCTCGCGGGTCCGCCAACCTCGATGCGGTGTTGATCCTTGACGACGGTTTCGCGACGCCATCGCGACTCCGAGACCCACACCTCGGTGTAAGTGCCCTGAATCGTATCGAGATTTTTCCCAATCGTCGAAAAAGTTGCTTTCAGTCGGAAGGCGGGTGCGTTTGGGGAGCGGATGTCGGAAAGCTGGCGGGCTTTATCGAGCAACGCCTCGGCGCGCTGCTGGACGCTCTGGGTCCGGGCGTATGGCGGGATCAGGCACGCTAGGAAAACGAAGATGGAGAATCGGTTCATTCGATGCGCAACATCGTAGTCGAATGAGGCGGAGAGATAAAGCAGGGTTGGAAGCTCGTCTCTACATAAGAGTCTTAATGAGCTGGGCTTGGTCGCGGTGTGCCCGACGGCCCTGGCAGCAGAGGCTTCGCTTCTCCCCCGAGCAACCAGAGACGGAAGCGGTCGAGATATACGTAGACGACAGGCGTGGTGAATAAGGTCAGCGCCTGGCTGACGATCAATCCTCCGACAATCGTGATGCCAAGTGGCCGATGTAGTTCTGACCCCGTGCCCGACCCGAGCGCGAGCGGTAAGCCGCCCAAAAGAGCGGCCATGGTGGTCATCATGATGGGCCGGAAGCGCAGCAGGCAGGCTTCGTAGATGGCGTCGACCGGTTTCTTGCCCTGGGTGCGCTCCACTTCCAGCGCAACGTCGATCATCATAATCGCGTTTTTCTTCACCAGGCCGATTAGAAGAATAATGCCAATCATTCCAATCACGTTGAGTTCGTTGTGCGTCAACAGCAAGGCCAACAACGCGCCCACGCCGGCCGACGGAATCGTCGAGAGAATTGTGATGGGGTGAATATAGCTCTCGTAAAGCATCCCCAGCACGATATAAACCGTAACCAGCGCCGTGAAGATAAGAATTTTCTGGCTGGAAAGCGAATCCTGAAACGCGGCGGCCGTGCCCTGGAAGCTGGCCTGAATCGTGGCCGGGAAGCCGATGGACCGTTGCGCGTTCTCGATGGCCAGCGTCGCCCCTCCAAGAGAGATCCCGGGTGCCAGGTTGAAAGAGATCGTGACCGAGGGAAACTGGCTCTGGTGGTTCACGGCCAACGGGATGTTCGATGGCGTAAAGTGGGTAAACGCCGCTAACGGTATCGGCGTGCCGCTGGTAGATCGCAAATAAATATTCTGCAGGCCTTCCGTAGTCTGCTGGAACTCGGGCGCAACTTCCATGACCACGTGGTATTGATTCAGCGGACGGTACATGGTGGAGACCTGCCGCTGTCCGAATGCGTCGTAGAGCGCGTTGTCGATATCCTGCGCGGCGACGCCCATGCGGCTGGCGGTGTCGCGGTCGATCACCAGTTGTGCTTGCAGTCCTTTATCTTGCTGGTCGGTGTTTACATCGCGCAGCTCCGGCAGCACACGCATCTTTGCCAGCAACTGCGGCGCCCAGGTGTTGAGTTCACTCAGGTCTTCACCTTGCAGCGTGTATTGATATTGCGCGTTGCTTTGGCGGCCGCCAATCGTGAGGTCTTGCGCAGATTGCAGATACAACGTAGCTCCCGGCACAGCCGCCAGCTTGCCGCGCAGCCGGTTGATCACATCGTCCGCAGTAACGTTGGGACATGATTGCCAAAAATGATGCGGCGGACATTTGCCGCGGTCAGACAACGATTTCAGCATGATGAAGAAGCGGCCCTGATTTGAAACCGTGTTTCCGCCAGCGAATCCCACGATCGTGCTTACCGCCGGGTCCCCCATCACAATCTTCACGTACAGCTCCATCTTGCCGCGCATCGCCTGGAAAGAAATATCCTGCGCAGCCTGCACGGAGCCCATGATCCGGCCTGTATCCTGCTGCGGAAAAAATCCCTTGGGAACGATGATGTAGAGGTACACGCTGAGGCATGCCACAAGAATGGTGACGACGAGCGTGATCAACTGATAGTCCAGAACCCATCGGAGGGCATGGCGGTAGCCGCCCAGAGCGGTGTCGAACACCCACTCGCTGGCGCGGTAAAGGCGATTGTGCCGTTGATCATGCGCCGGCGGGCGCAGAAACTTCGCGCACATCGTCGGCGTTGTAGTTAAGGACACCAGCAGCGAAACTCCAATCGCAATGCTGAGCGTCACCGCGAACTCGCGGAATAGCCGGCCGACAATGCCACCCATCATCAGCAGCGGAATGAACACAGCGACCAGAGATACGCTCATGGAGATTACGGTGAAGCCGATTTCCGAGGCTCCTTTGAACGAGGCCTGCACCGCATCCATGCCCTGCTCCACGTAGCGCGTAATATTTTCCAGCACCACGATTGCGTCATCAACAACAAATCCGGTGGAGATCGCCAAGGCCATCAGCGACAGGTTGTCTAGGCTGTAGCCCAGCAGGTACATCCCTCCGAAGGTCCCCACCAGCGAAAGTGGAACGGCGATGCTGGGAATAATGGTGGCGCGCACTGTCCGCAAGAACGCGAACACAACCAGGATGACCAAAATAATCGAAAGAATCAGCGTGAATTCGATGTCCTTGACGGAGGCCCGGACCGTGACCGTACGATCAAGGGCGATGCTTAACTTGATGGCCGGCGAAATCGAAGACTGCAAATACGGCATCAACGCTATGACCCGGTCCACAGTTTCGATAATGTTGGCACCGGGCTGCCGGAAAACAATAATCAGAACGCTTGGCTTTCCACCCGCCCCGCGCGCGAAGTCCGACGCGTCGCCTAGCAGTCCGATGTTGCGAACATCAATGACCGAATCTTGAACGTCGGCCACGTCGCCCAGCCGCACCGGCGCGCCATTGCTATAAGCGACGATGAGGGGCCGGTACTGATCCGCCGTAAATAACTGATCGTTATCGCTGAAGGTCCAGGTCGTCGTTCCGCTCGATACTTCTCCTTTTGCCCGGTTCGCGTTCGCCAGGTTGAGCGCGTTGCGGACAGTGTCTAATCCAACGCCAAGTTTGTTGAGCAGGGTGGGATTCACTTCGGCGCGGACTCCGGGCTGCGCCGCGCCACCTACAAACACTTGTCCTACGCCGCTGACCTGCGCGAGCTTCTGCGACAGAATCGAGTCGGCGGCATCGTACATTTGCGGCACGGTCTCGGTGTCCGAAGTCAGCGCCAGAATCATGATCGGCGCGTCCGCCGGGTTCGCCTTGCGATAAGTTGGATTGCTCGGTAAGTTGGCAGGGAGCTGGCTGCGCGCGGCGTTGATTGCGGCCTGTACGTCGCGTCCGGCAGCGTCGATGTTCCGGTTCAAATCAAATTGCAGGACGATGCTGGTCGAGCCAAGCTGGCTCGTCGAGGTCATCTGATTCACGCCGGAGATACGTCCGAATTGGCGCTCGAGCGGCGTGGCCACGGCGGAGGCCATGGTCGGCGGATCGGCTCCCGGCAGGCTGGCTCCAACCTGAATCACAGGGAAATCGACTCGCGGCAGCGAAGCCACGGGAAGATAATTAAACGCAAGAATGCCAGAGAGCAGCAGCGCCGCCGCCAGCAGCGACGTGCCAATCGGACGCCGAATAAATGGTGCCGAGATACTCATCGTCTAAATCAACTTCTGCGATCGCAGATCAGCTTCGCGTGTCATCCCGAGCGCAGCGAGGGATCTTGGTTCTTACCCCGCAGCTTCTTCCGCCCACGCCGGTGTTGCGACTGCTGGCAAACACCAATATCCCTCGCGGCGCTCGGGATGACAGTGCTTCGGTTTGCCTCATCCCTGAAACCGCTTCCAGCGTCTCAGCCCTGAAATCGCTTCAATCCTGACTTCTAATCCCCCGGCAACTCCTGCGGAATCGGGTTGCCGATTTTATATTTCTCAAATCGTTGTCCCAATCGATCGAACCACAGGTAAACCACCGGGGTGGTATAAAGCGTAAGCAACTGACTGAGAATCAACCCGCCGACGATCGTAATGCCCAGCGGGCGGCGCAACTCCGCGCCTGTGCCCGATCCGAGAGCCAGCGGCAAGCCGCCGAGCAGCGCGGCCATGGTCGTCATCATGATGGGACGGAAGCGCAGCAGGCATGCCTGAAAGATCGCTTCTTCCGGCGGCTTGTGCTCCACGCGCTCGGCTTCGAGCGCAAAGTCGATCATCATAATGGCGTTCTTCTTAACGATGCCGATCAGCAAAATAATGCCGATCAACGCCACCACAGTCAGATCGTTGCCCGTCAATTGCAGCGCAAGAATTGCGCCCACGCCCGCGGACGGCAGCGTCGAAAGAATCGTGATGGGATGAATGTAGCTTTCGTACAGCACTCCGAGCACGATATACACCGTGATGATGGCGGCGAGAATCAGGAACGGTTCGCTGGCGAGCGAATTCTGGAACGCGGCCGCCGTGCCTTGAAATGCCGCATGAATGCTGGTCGGCAGCTGAATATCTTTCTCCGCCTGTTGAATAGCTTTCGTGGCTTCTCCGAGCGACGCTCCGGGAGCTAGGTTGAACGAAAGCGTTACCACGGGAAATTGTCCCTGATGGTTTACGGCGAGCGGCGCGTTGGTGGTTTGCATCCGCGTAAAAGTTGACATTGGAACCGGAGTTCCGCTTGTGGCTGCCGTCGCCGCATTCGCCGTGGGTGCGCCGGAATTCGGTGTGGTGCTGGCGGGACGAATGTAGACGTCATTCATCGCGTCGGGCGTGCCGGCAAAGTTAGGCATCACTTCGAGCACGACGTGGTACTGATTCAACTGCGTGAAGATGGTGGAGACCTGCCGCTGCCCGAAGGCGTCATACAGCGTATTGTCGATGGCTTGCGGCAGAATTCCCAGGCGCGACGCGGTATCGCGGTCGATGGTGAGGCTGGTCCTGAGGCCGCCGTTCAGCTGGTCGGTGGCGACGTCGCGCAACTCCGGCGCGGCGCGCAGCTTCTCAACTAACTTTGGCGTCCACTGCGCGAGCTCCTGCGCGTCCGCGTCTTCAATCGAATATTGAAATTGTGTGCGGCTCACGCGGTCTTCTACCGTCAGGTCCTGCACCGGTTGCATGTAAAGAGTAATGCCGTCCACGGTGGCCAGCGCCGGCTGCAGGCGCCGGATGATGGCGGAAGCATCGTCGCTGCGCTCGTTGCGTGGCTTTAGGTTGATTTGAATGCGTCCGCTGTTGGGAGTCGTATTTGTCCCATCGATGCCGATGAAGGAGGACAGGCTGTCTACATCTTTGTCTTGCAGAATCACCTTGGCCAAAGCCTGCTGGCGCTGCGACATTGCATCGAACGAAATATTGTCGGGAGCTTCCGAAATCCCCAGGATTACGCCCGTATCCTGCACCGGAAAAAATCCCTTCGGGACGACCACGTAGAGAACCAGCGTGAGAACCAGAGTTCCGAAGGTCACGAAGAGCGTGGCCGTCTGATGCTTCAGGACCCACTTCACGGTGCGTCCGTAAAAGGCGATCACGCGGTTGTAATAATCTTCCGTGACTTCGTAGAAGCGGCCTTTCTCGCCTTCCTTGCGATGCTTAAGCAACTTGGCGCACATCATCGGCGTCAGGCTGAGTGAAACGCCGGCCGACACAAGAATCGTGACGGCGAGGGTCACGGCGAACTCGCGGAATAGCCGGCCGACGATGTCGCCCATAAACAACAAGGGAATCAGCACAGCGATCAAAGAAACCGTCAGCGATACGATGGTGAATCCGATCTGTCCGGATCCTTTGAGCGCAGCGTCGAGCGGCGAATCTCCCGCCTCAAGATAGCGGTCGATGTTCTCGATCATGACGATGGCATCGTCCACCACAAAGCCAGTCGAGATGGTCAACGCCATGAGCGTGAGATTGTTAAGGCTATAGCCCAGCAGGTACATCACGCCAAACGTTCCCACGATCGACAAAGGAACGGCGACGCTGGGAATAAATGTGGCGCGCAGGTTCCGGAGGAAAAAGAAAATAACGATAACCACCAACACGATGGTCAACGCCAACTCAAACTCAACGTCCTTCACCGAGGCACGGATGGTCGTGGTGCGGTCGGTAAGAATCTGCACCTTTACCGCGGAGGGCAGCGAGGCTTGCAGTTGTGGCAGAAGTTTCTTGATCCGATCAACAACGCTAATGATGTTCGCGCCCGGCTGCCGCTGGATGTTCACGATGACTGCGGGAGTGGAATTCATCCAGGCCGCAAGCAGCGTGTTCTCCGTACCGTCGATGACGTTGGCCACATCGCTAAGGCGCACCGGCGCACCGTTGTGATAAGCGATGACGATCGGCTTGTACTGCGCGCTCGAAAAAAGCTGATCGTTGGCGCCGATGGTGTAGGACTGGCGGGCGCCGTCGATGACGCCTTTCGCCTGATCAACATTGGCCTGGGCGAGCGCGGTACGAACGTCTTCGAGACTCAATCCATAGGAGGCGAGTGCGGTCGGATTTACCTGAACCCTTACCGCAGGCTTTTGCCCGCCGCTGATGGAAACCAATCCCACGCCCGGCAGTTGCGAAATTTTCTGCGCCAGCGCGGTGTCTGCGAGATCCTCAACCTTCGACAGCGGAAGGGAATCCGAACTCATCGCCAGGGTGAGAATCGGCGCGTCCGCCGGATTCACCTTGTTGTAGATGGGGGGATTTGGCAAGTCCGTCGGCAAGTAGGTCGCGGCGGCGTTGACTGCGGCCTGTACCTGCTGTTCTTCCACGTCGATGTTCTGGTCAAGCCCAAATTGCAGCGTGATGACCGAACTGCCAAATGAACTCGTCGAAGTCATCTGGCTCAGCCCCGGAACCTGCCCGAACTGCCGCTCCAGCGGCGACGTTACGGACGATGCCATCACCTCCGGGTCGGCCCCCGGATAAAACGTAACGACTTGGATGGTTGGGTAATCGACTTCGGGCAGCGCGGAGACTGGCAATTGCAGAAACGCGACCCACCCGACCAGCAGCACGCCCACCATTAACAATGTGGTCGCCACCGGCCGGAGAATAAATAACCGTGAGGGGCTCATGAAGCAGGGGTTCCTGAAGATGCGCCGCTGTTTGTTCCGCCGCCGGTGTTGCTGGGGCCACCAACGCGCGGTTCAACTTTACTGCCAGTCTGTAGCTTGTCCTGGCCGTCAGTGACCACTACGTCCCCCGGATTGAGACCGGCGGTGATGAGCGTTGAGTTGCCCTGGGTCAACGAAATTGTTATCGGTCGAGCGTCGACGGTCTTATCCGGCTTGACCGCGTAAACAAATGCTCCCTGCGGACCGCGCAGAATCGCGGCCGTGGGCACGACTGTGCTGTTCTTGCGCGTTTCAAGCAGCAGGTTTGCGTTTACAAACTGGTTTGGCCAAAGCTGGTTGTCTTTATTGTCGAAGACCGCTTTCAGCTTTGCCGTCCCAGTCGTAGGATCGATCTGGTTATCGATGGTCTGCAGTTTGCCGGTTGCCAGCTTGGTTTGGTCGTCACGGCTGTAAGCTTCTACAGGCAACGACGTGTTCTTCATGTGCTGCGCCACGGTCGGCAGCTGATCTTCCGGCAAGGTGAAGATCACGGCAATTGGCTGCAGTTGCGTGAGGATCAGCATCGGATTCGTATCGGCCGCGTGAACAATGTTGCCCGGATCGACCTGGCGCAGGCCGACGCGGCCGGTGAAGGGCGCCGTGATATTGCAGTAGACGAGTTGCAGCTTGGCATTATCGATCTGCGCCTGATCCGTGCGCACCTGGCCGTCGAGCTGATCGACGGTAGATTTCTGCGTGTCCACCTGCTGCTGCGCGATGCTGCCGGAAGGAATCAGCGTAGTGTAGCGCTCCAAGTTGAGCCGCGCATCGCGAAGCGACGCCTGATCCTTGAACAACTGCGCCTGCATCTGTTCGAGCTGCACTTGGTAGGGACGAGGATCAATGAGGATCAGCAAATCGCCTTCCTTCACAACCTGCCCTTCCTGAAAATTAACTCGCATGATCTGGCCATCGACGCGGCTCTTTATGTTTGCCGTGTAGAAGGCTGAGACCGATCCCAGGCCGACCAGATAGACCGGCACATCCTGCTGCTGCACCGTCGCCACGGCAACTGAAACCGAGTGCGAACCCGCAGCCTGCGCTTTTTGCTGTTTGGAGTCGGCGGTGGTGCAGCCCGACAAGGACACACACACAGCGATCGCGGCGGCCCAAATCAGGCGAAGCTGAAAACCGTGCGGCAATTTTTTGTGACTGAGATTCGAGTCCGTCATCTTCAAGTTTTTAGTCCAGTGCAGCTTTTCAGGGATATGTGGAAAATCTGCCGAATCTTCCATTAGTTAGACGTATGTATTCTCAACTCGGTTGCGGAGAGTTGTCTAAAACGCGAAAAGGTCCTTCGGCCTTAGCTCGATCTAAGCTTCATTCCGCGCTGATTTTAGGGCGAGCCGCAAAGAGCAGATTCAATAGTAGAACCGCACAGGTCCAGCATCAACTGCGGTGACGGGGTGGGTCAAGGGCGAGGCGAAGGTTTTACAAATCTTTACCCGCTTTGACCGTGCGTTTACGCTCAGGCCGATTGCAGCGCGGGATGGTGCGCCTCATATGCCGCAATTTCCTGCTCATGCTGCAGCGTGAGGCCAATGTCATCCAGTCCATTGAGCAGGCAATGGCGAACAAAACCGTCAATCGGAAACTCTGCGCGGAACCCGTGGCCGTCACTGACCTCGCACTGTTCCAGGTCGACTGTGAGTTCATAGCCTGCGACCTCGCGGGCGCGTCGCAACAGCTCGGCAACTTCGTTTTCGCTCAGCTGGATGGTGAGAAACCCGTTCTTCGTGCCGTTGTTGGCGAAGATGTCAGCGAACGAAGAAGAAATCACCGCGCGGAAGCCGAAATCCGCCAGCGCCCACACTGCATGTTCTCGTGAAGATCCGCAGCCAAAATTCTTTTCTGCGACTAGAATGCTCGCACCCTTATAGCGCGGCTGGTCCAAAACAAAGTCGGCATTCTTCTTCCCGTCCGCGTCGAAGCGCCAGTCGTAAAACAAAAACTGGCCAAAGCCGGTGCGCTCGATGCGCTTCAGAAACTGCTTAGGAATGATTTGATCGGTGTCGACGTTGACGCGGTCGAGTGGAGCCACGAGCCCGCGATGGGTGCGAAAAGGTTTCATCGAAATTTCCAATCCCGGATGTCCGTGAAGTGTCCGGTAATCGCCGCCGCCGCTGCCATCATCGGACTCACCAAATGCGTGCGTCCGCCGCGGCCCTGGCGTCCTTCAAAATTGCGGTTGCTGGTGGAGGCGCAGCGCTCGCCCGGCTGCAGTATGTCAGGGTTCATTCCTAAACACATCGAGCATCCCGACTCGCGCCACTCGAACCCCGCATCCAGAAAAATCTGGTGCAGCCCTTCCTGCTCGGCGGCGCGCTTCACCCTTTGCGATCCCGGCACTACCATCGCGCGTACCCTCGAGCTTACGTGGTGCCCTTTGGCCACGCGCGCTGCGGCCCGCAAATCTTCGAGGCGCGAGTTAGTGCACGACCCGATGAACACGCGGTCGATTCCGATATCTTCAATGCGATTGCCCGGCTCGAGGTCCATGTACTGCAACGCCAGCTCAGTCGCTCGCCGGTCGGCGTCTTTCAGACGATCGACTTCGGGAACGCGCCCTGTAATCGGCGCGACCATCCCGGGATTCGTTCCCCAGGTCACGAACGGACAGAGCTGCGCCGCGTCGATCTCGATCACTCTGTCGTAAGAAGCGCCATCGTCCGTCGGCAATCCGCGCCAGGATTCGATTGCTTTCTCCCATTCGCCATCGCGCGGGGCAAATCGCTTCCCTTTCACATACGCGAACGTAGTCTCATCCGGCGCAACCATGCCAGCCCGCGCGCCCGATTCAATGCTCATATTGCACAGCGTCATGCGGCCTTCCATCGAAAGCCCGCGCACCGCTTCGCCGGCATATTCGACCACGTGCCCAGTTCCGCCGTCCGTGCCGATCTGCCCGATGATGCCCAACGCCAGGTCTTTCGCACCCACGCCCTCCGCCAGCCGGCCGCGCACGTCGATCTTCATCGTCTTCGGCGTTTGCTGGGCGAGACATTGGGTGGCCAGCACATGCTCCACTTCCGAGGTTCCAATGCCAAAGGCCAGCGCTCCAAACGCGCCGTGTGTGCTGGTGTGGCTGTCGCCACAGACGATGGTCATGCCGGGCTGAGTAAGTCCGAGCTCCGGTCCAATTACGTGCACAATCCCTTGATCCGGGGAATCCATGTCGAAGAGCCGGACGCCAAATTCCTTGCAGTTTTTCTGCAGCGCCCCAATCTGCTTTGCGGCAATCAAGTCAGTGATGGGCGTTCCGCGCGGCTCGGTGGGAATGTTGTGATCCACGGTAGCCACGGTGCGTGCCGGCTGGCGCACTTTACGTCCCGTAGCGCGTAAGCCATCAAAGGCCTGCGGCGAGGTCACTTCGTGAACCAGATGAAGATCGATATAAAGGATGGGAGACCGGCCAGCGGGCTCGGCGACCAGGTGAGCCTGCCAGATCTTTTCGAATAGTGTGCGTTTTGGCGACATGAGGAAATCAGCCTCGAACAACAATAAATGGCGTCCGCATCGCTCAAACGTTGCTCTTAGTTTGTCACAGAATGGCAGACCGCGGCAAGCGGTAGTGGGCCAATTCTGCCAAGGTTCGCCAGCGGCCTTGGAATTCTAAGAGCAGATACCAAATCTCCCTTTGTGGCATGTCCCAATTTGCTATGGACTGTGGCTCTAGCCGATGATATCGATAATCCACAAGACTAAAACCGGGTGGCGACTGAGTGAGCAAACCAAGACTGCTGGATCTTTTCTGCTGCGCAGGCGGCGCAAGTGTCGGCTATGATCGTGCGGGTTTCAAGGTCGTCGGCGTCGACATAGCGCCGCAGCCGAACTATCCCTTCGAGTTCATCCAAGCGGACGCTATGTCTCTTGACTCCAAGTTTCTAGCCTCTTTCGACGCCATCCACGCATCTCCGCCGTGCCAGTCCTATTCTGACCTTGCTAAGCGTAACGGAAATGGACACAAATGGCCGCGACTGATCGAACCAGTTCGCAGAATCCTGATCCGGTCGGGTCTGCCTTACGTAATAGAGAACGTCGACGGATCTCCCCTCTTACACCCGGTAGTCTTATGCGGTACGATGTTCCCGAAATTGCGTGTCTTGCGCCATCGTTTATTTGAGGCGAACTTCGTAATGCTAGCTCCGCCGCATCACAGGCACCCGAAGGTCCACACCTTCGACCGCCGCAAGTCGCATTACGGGAAAACGAACGAGTGGAGGGACTTCGTGCAGGTCACCGGCGGTGGGAACTGCACCCTTAGCGGCCGCCCGTGAGGCGATGGGCATCGATTGGATGACAAAGAGCGAGATCAACGAGTCAATTCCCCCTGCCTACACCGAGTTCGTGGGAGGGCAGATGATTCGGGAATGCATAAATGGGTAAGATCGGATCGAAGGAGAAGATCAGACGTTTTCTGCGCTCTCGCGTGGGTGACGTGGTTTCCTCGATACAGATCCGTGACGCCGCTGGCACCGGTGTAAGTGAGTGGGCGCGTCGCGTGCGTGAACTCAGAGAGCAGGAGGGCTGGAAGATTCTCACGCATCACGATGCCACGCACCTGAAACCCGGCCAATACGTCCTTACAGAACTGCCCCCAGAAAAACCAATTCGATTCGAACGAGGCATCTCAGCTAAGTTACGCGCTGAGGTCCTAGACCGGAACGGCTTCACCTGTCAAATGTGCGGGCTCACGCCGGGAGAAATCGACCCTGCTACGGGCCGAAAAGTCCGGCTGCATCTCGGCCACATCTAAGGATAAGAGCCTTGGAGGGAAGATCGAGCTTTCGAACCTCCGCGCCCTGTGCTCGACTTGCAATCAAGGAGCGAAGAACATAACGGGTGAGAAGCCGACCACCATCTGGTTATTATCCCAAGTGCGACGTGCTGGACAGGACGAGCAGCGGGCGGTGCTGGACTGGCTGTACAAGAAATTCAGTGCGTCAAAAGACCCAAAAGGCGATGACTGACGTCTTCACAAAGGCTCAGCGGTCGGCGATTATGGCGCGCATTCGGGCGCGAGGCAACGAAAGTACGGAGGTGCGGACGGTCGGTATTCTGCGGGCTGCCAAAATCAGTGGCTGGCGTCGTCACTCAAAGCTTTTCGGCAAGCCCGATTTCGTTTTCACCAAAGCCAAAGTCGCGCTTTTCGTTGACGGATGTTTTTGGCACGGCTGCCCAAAATGCAAGAGGTTGCCTAAGTCATCGGCGGTCTCCGCCGCCTTCTGGCACGCTAAGATTCGGCGTAATATCCTGCGCGACGAAAGGGTTTCGCGCGAGCTAAGGAAAGCGGGCTGGAGGGTAGTTCGGGCACGAGAGTGTCAGCTTCGGGCGCCCGGCCACATCCTAGGCCGACTCAGAGCCCTCGTGTGCCGCTAGCGCGATGCATAACGAATATGAACGGCCGATGAAAATGCCGCAACCCGCGTGCCTTTCGCGCGCCCGTCCCTTCGTTTTCGAGTATGATTGAGCGGGTATTAATAGGCCTTAACGCTGGCTCTTGCCGCGATCAAAAGGGTCGCGAAGCTCCCGTAGCGCGGCTCAAGGAATCGACACAAAAGTCCCCGACATGATCAACGGCAAGAAAATCGCGGTCGTAATGCCCGCCTACAATGCCGAGAAGACCCTTGAGGCCACGGTAGGCGAGCTGCCTGAACTGGTCGATATCCGCATCCTGGTGGACGACCACAGCTCCGATCGCACCGTCGATTTCGCGCGCCGCCTCGGCTTGCTTGTCTTTCAGCACGATCGCAACTACGGGTACGGCCGCAACCAGCAGACTTGCTATCGCGAGGCCCTCGCCGCGGGCGCCGACGTGGTGATCATGCTGCACCCGGATTATCAGTACACTCCCTACCTGGTTACGGCGATGGCGAGCATGGTGGCTTATGGTGTGTATGACGTTGTGTTAGGGTCGCGCATCATCGGCGGGACGGCGCTGCATGGCGGCATGCCGCTTTATAAGTACGTCTCCAACCGGTTGCTCACGGCGTTTGAGAATCTGTTTCTGCGAGTAAAGCTTTCCGAATACCACACGGGATATCGCGCATTCAGCCGGCAGGTGCTGGCGAAGCTGCCGCTGCTCGAGAATTCCGACGACTTTGTCTTTGACAATCAGATGCTCGCACAGTGCGTGCACTTCGGCTTCCGCATCGGAGAAGTCTCGTGTCCCACGAAGTATTTTGAGGAAGCTTCGTCGATCAACTTCCGCCGTAGCGTGAAGTATGGTTTCGGGGTATTGGCGACAACTTTGCAATTTGCGCTGCAGAGGGCCGGCCTAATCCACTTGCCGCGCTTCAGCGATGAGGGCCGAAAACTCGAACCTGAGGTTCCTAAGTACTACGTCCGTAGCACTGCGCGCTCGGCGTAGTGCGAGCGTTGCGTCTGAATGGATAGAACTTTCTCCGAACACTGGGAATCTCTGCGTCTATTTCTTCTTGGAAAGAAATCCCAGCACCCGGCTGGCCCACTCATCGGAGAAACCAAACCGCGCCTTGGCTCGCGAGTAGAAATCGACAGCCTTCTTATCCAGCCAGATCATCGCAGATTTTCGCCAACTATCCTGCGGCCGCGCAAAGTAATCGGTAGAGTGCACCGCAATCTTCTTACCATGCTCGACCGTGTAGTAGTACAAAGCCAGGCTCTTGCGCGACTGCCCTTCGGGACATGTGAGAGGATCAGGAAACCCGTGCAGCGAGCGCTCGTCAGTCGTAAAAATGAGCGCGTGATTCAGCAGCGGCAAATACTTTGCCGCGCAGCGCGACATTTTTCCCTGCCCCGATTTTCTCTGGAACGACCGCTCCCACAATTCGATAGATCCGCCCCACTCTTCGTCCCACTCCGGATTGAGGTAAAGAATCAGATTCACCCGCCGGTGCCAGTTCGTGTGAAAGTGGTGCATCGAGAAATCGGTGTGCACATTCAGATATCCGCCGGGCCCGGACTGGTGCAGCCCACCGCCCTCTAACATGCGGTCGGCCACCAGGTTCGGTATTCCGGTCAACTCTGAAACCCACGCGGCAAACTCGGGAGTATTTAATTCGTCAGTGACCGCCGCAATTGTCGCCGGAAACAGCTCGCGCTTCGGCATGCCCAGCTTGTTCTCGTTGGGATGCTTGTATTGCGTCCATTCGGCGCTCGAAGGCTTGGGAAACTCTTCCGCCATCGCCGATGCAGTCCCAGGATCGAGAAAACCCTTCAACAGAACATGCGGGCAGGGATGGTTCTCACGGTACTCGCGGACCAGCGCAGGCAGGCGAGATCCCCATCGTTCATAGGGAAACAGACGGGGGCTGGCCTGAACGGCCCTGGCGGTGGACATGAAGTTTTTATTCTATCCGATCGGTGGTCCTGAAAGTATTTCGACTCACCCGAGAGCATCTTCGTAGCTATTCTCGGGATTTACTCAGAAAGAATTCTGCAAACCTGCACGGCACCGTTTCCGTAAGAGCAAACCAGTCCCGCAACGGGCCGCTGCACCACCACCCAGCTCACTCCGTATTTTTCTTGCAAACGCGAGAAGTCTTCCGCGCGGAAGCTGTTCCACGGCGTCTGCGCCTTTACCTGCGCCCACCACTCTTCCGCCAGCGGAGGAAACATGCTGACCACACCGTTGTCTTTGACATTGTCCGCGAGGCGGCTTCTTTCCGCCAGACATCGAAATCCATTTTCATCCTCGCCATGAATGCGCATGTACTCGGGGTCGAGAGCAAATAGCGCATCGACCGGCGTGTTCTGCCGGATCCAGACAAATGCCTGTTCCCACGGATTCTTCGGCGCCATGCCGGGCCACTCAACCTGTGCGCTTGCAGGAAACAGTGACCGCTGTGCCATGAACATACCAATCCCCAATGGAACGAAAAGCACCAGCCAACGCCAAACGCGATCGCGAAATACGTACTCGCCGAGAAATCCGCCGATCATGACGAAGAGAACGATGTAGAGCAGATGCAGACTGCGCAGCGGCTGAATTCGTGCCAAGGCCTCAAATCGCGCTGGGATGTCCAGCACCAATGCCATCGCCAAATAGATCAGGCCATAGAGCATAAATGCGCGGCTTACGCGTTCGAGCATGGGGAATTGTCCGTGCGCCATCCATCCGCGTGTATTCCTGCCAAACCACCAGAACAATGCGAGCGGCGCAACGATTCCAAGCAACTCGTACCATTGCCAGTTCTGAATGTAGTGATAGCCATGCAGTTTCGCCGCCTCGTGATAGGCCTTAGAGGCTGCGGGAGCGAGAGGCATGCCCAGCCACAACAAGCTCGCGAGCGTGGCGCCAGCCGAGCTTTTCCATCGAGCCTCGAACTTCTCCATGACGACGAACAAGACGCAAAACGAAAACGGAAATACCCACATCAGCGGATGCATAGCGGCCGCAAATGTCAGCCACAAAAATGCGCGCAAATATTTTTTTTCCAGCGTTCGCGCCACCATGAAAATTCCCGCGAAGGCCGCCAGATTTCGCGGATTCAAGTACTGATCCATGATGTAGAGTGCGGTCCCTGCCACGGGAATCGTTAACAGTGCCGCGACCAGGCATACTCCGCCCCAACGCGCTCTCGCATTCGAAAACAGCAGGCCGGTCAATTCCCAGCACGCGGCCAACAATAGAAAAATCGACGCGACGTGCCATAGGAACAAACCATACTCCATGGGCAATTGCCTCAGGCGCAGAGAAAATGCAATGAGGTTAGGAAAAATCGTCAGGCTGGCGTGTGACAGAAAAAATTCCTGTCCTGAGGGAAATAACGAGGGGTTAAGGATTTTCTCCACGCCGGGAAGGTAGATTTCCGCGTCTTCGGCGTAAGGATGGTAGCCATGAACCAGCAGCGCGCCCACTGTCAGCAACAGCAGGATCAGCGGCACTTTATATTTTGCAGAAGAAATTTGGCTCACTCGCTCGTCGCGATCGCAACATTCAGCGGAATTCCGGCCCGCCGCCGCTTCCGTTCGGCAACCCACACAGCAACCGCATAGGCCGTCAGCACCACGTACTGCGGGTCGATGGGCCGCCGGTAATAATCCTCCGGATGCGTCAAGTAATAAATTACAGGAAAGAAGAGAAACACGAGCAAATAAGGAACCGCAATGCTGGGGTCGAGGCGCCAAGACTGGCGAAGTCCCGCCAAAGTCAGCACCGTAAGGCCTGTGCAGAAAATTATGTTGAACGGGTCGGCAGGTTCCTCTTGCAAATAGCGCGGATGCAAACTCCAATATCCCGTCCACAGGTAGACGACGCGCCGCACCGTTTGCTCCACATAAAGCGCGCGATGTGAATTGATGAACGCCAGCCCTTCGTGAAACTTCTTCGAGGTGTACGCTACCTCGCCAAGTTGCTGATATTCCAGCCACTCATCTTCATTGTCCGAGGGATGGTAGCCCGGAGGACCCCAATGCCACGAATCCGCATTGTTGCCAAAATAAACTTCCAATCCCAAGCAGCTTCGGAACGGAATCACTTTGTGAAACGTTTCATAGTTTCGAATGAACCACGGCGAGACCACGAGTAGTGTGCCCAGCACGGCTCCCAGCCCTGGAGCCAGCCAGCGGCTGCCGCTTTTGTAGAGCCGATACCACGCCCATGCTCCCAGAAACGGCGCCACGGACATCACGACCGGATCCGTCAAGCCGCCCAATCCGCTGAGCGCGCCGAATCCAACCCACGGCCAGACGGAAGAGGATGAGTCGAGATACAGCGCAATCAGAAAGATCAGGCTCATCAAGAGCGTAGTCAGAGTGGTTGCCCAGATAAAATCAGCGGAGAAGAAAATTGCATAGGGAAAGAACGCCCACACCCATCCGGCCCAAACGGCCGCATCTTCGCCAAAATGTTTCTTCGCGATGAAGTAGATCGGGATGCAGGTCAACGCCGAGAACAAGCAATCCAGAGCGAGCGCAGCAATCGCCGAAGCATCGCTGTAGACGCCGAATATCTTGAAGATCCCTGCCAGTAGATAGGGAAATACTGGAGCCAGCCAAGCCGTTGGTCCGGTCTTGCCGAACAGAGGATTGCTGAAGCCCTCGCCCCGCACAATCGACCGCGCGATTCTGCCGGCTTCGCCTCCTAATCGCCAATGGTCGCGAAACGGGTCCGTCCGCTCCGGATACAAGAACGACATCACGGCCAGCCGCAGCACTAGCGCGACCACTACCATTAACAACAGCGACCCCCGAGAGCTTTTCGCACCCGGGTAACCCGTCTTCGGTTCAGCCGTCTCAAGTTCCGTCAACGTGTCAGAAGAGCCCATCCGCCCCGATTCGAACCCGAATAACCTGGCCTGAGTTGCATAGAGATGAGCCTCTAATGTGCCATAACAAACACTCCCAGTCTGCTATCGTTACAATTTTTTACTTATGAACTCGATCCATCGTCCTGATTTGGAAAGCAAATCTGGCCCGCTAGTCGCAATTTGCTCCGTTTTCTCTTGCGTCGTTCCGCCCCGAGCGCTTGCGCCTTTTCCTTCCTCTACGTAGCATCTAGCTTGATGGCTGCTGCTCTCATCCCCGAGCGCCTTCGCCCTCAAATGGCCTTTGGCGAGATTGTCGCCTTCGCCTACGACACTTTTTGTACCAACAAAGTCCGCTTTATGCTGACCGCGTTGGGCATGGTCATCGGCACGGCCTCGCTCATCCTCGTCGTCACCATCGGCATGACTGGACGCCAGTTCGTGCTCAACCAGATTCAGGCCATCGGCACCAACGAAATCTGGGCCGAATATCTGGGGGGCGCGCCGCATATCAGCAACTCCAACCCTGACCCGCTCACCATCGATGACCTTCACGCCGTTCAGGAAGTTGTTCCCGGCATCGCGGCGTCCTCTCCCGTGACCCAGCTTTCCGACCGTGTCCCTATCGGCAACGGCAAAGAGAAAGATGTCACCATCCTCGGCGTGAATCCCGAGTACGTTCGGGTTCGCAACTTGCTGATTCCCTCGGGAAGATTTTTCGATCAGGAGGATTCGCAAGCTCACAATAAGGTAGGAGTCATTACCGAAAAAATGGCGTTGGAAGTGTACGGCTCGCCGCAAGCGGCCGTGGGTAAAGTCATCAAGCTCACCGGGCTGCCCTTCACCATCATCGGAACTTTCAAGGAGCGCGTGGAAACTTTCGGCCAATCCGAAATCGTCGACAACACCATGCTGATCCCGTTCTCGGTGAGCCGCTACTTCATGGAGGTGCCGAACGTAAAGCTTCTCTATTTCTCCATGGAAGATCCCTCGATGGTGATTCCGGCAACCGCGCAGATCAAGCGTGTACTGCAGTCACGACACCGCTCCGAGTCCGTCTATGACGTCGCCAATCTCACCGCGCTGCTCTCCATGGCCGACCGCATCGCCACCGGGCTGACATGGGTGTTGCTGCTGATTTCTATGGTGACTCTGATCGTTAGCGGCATCGGGATCATGAACATCATGCTCGCTACCGTGACCTCGCGCATCCGCGAAATCGGCATCCGCAAAGCCGTCGGCGCCACCAACCGTGAAATCCGCTTCCAGTTTCTCGCCGAAGCCATCCTCATCTCGCTCATCGGAGGCTTCGCCGGAATCGTGATCGGCCTCGCGATCCCCTACTCGGTTCGCTTCCTCACCGAATACCGCGTCCCCATTTCCGGCTTGTCGGCGATCATCGCTATCTTGGTCTCGTCACTCGTCGGAGTCATCTTCGGCACCCTCCCCGCCGCCCGGGCTGCGCAGCTCGATCCGGTGGAAAGTTTGCGCTACGAGTAAGTTTGCCCTCTGAACGTTGCGGATTGTTGTTCTCGGCGAAGCTATCGAAGAAACAGCGCCGCGACAATTTGCCTTGACATACTCGGCGTACTCCTCTAGCGTCTCTGACACAAGTTTTTGTGACGCACGATTTTGGATTGCGTGGATTAGCGGTGCGAGAGCACCGGGGCCCAAGGTACTAATCTCTCCAGGAGGAGTACATGGCTCACCAATCGACCTTTATTTATTTCTTCGCCGTTCGTTGGCGTAGCAGGTTACCGAGTTTTTCGCCTCGCCCACTGGCTGATATCCATCACACTCTTCGGCTATGCCTTCGTAGGATGGGCTTCAGCTCAGGTTAACGGTTCGCCCGCAGCGGTGTCTGGTGGCCATAAGTCGCACCAACCTCCGCCCACCGAGGTGTTCGAGCAGTTCATCCCATACTGGACTGGCGAAGCCGGATGGCGGAGCGAACTACAACTCCGCAACAACACTAACGGCGACCTAACTGTGACTCCAGCCATTCGCGCAGCAAGCGGAGCTGAAAGTCCTCTGCCGCCAATCACAATTAAGGCGCAAGAGGTAAGGTCGCTCGATATCGTCGATACGGCCCCGCAGTTCGCCGGTCTTTACAGCTCTGCCGTGCTTCGCTACAACTCTTCGTTCTCGCGTGCAATCTACGCGGCGGTCATGGTCCGCTCAATCGGACACCCCATCGCGTTTCACCTCGACGCCTTAGCGGAAGCTCCCGAGTTCGATGGAGCCACGCGAGAAGGTATTTGGTGGATCCCCAACGGAACCGCTAGCGACTACCTCGTCCTGACAAATCAAGGCGGAGCCGCGATGACGGTTGACCTTTCGGTCTACGACGCGGGCGGCAAGGAGTTCAAACAGCCCCTCAAGCTGGCGGCGCGTCAGACGAGCCGATATTCCTTCCGTGACCTTTTAAGGTCCGCTGGCTTCACAAGCTCATTCGGCGGCATCAGGGTCGTTGCGAGAAGCCACGAAGGATCGCTAGACACCGTTCATTTTGTTTATGACGAGCAGGCTGGTTTCTCGGCCCTGTTAAAGATGTTCGACCACGACCCACATGCCACTATCGCGCAAAGAGATTTCGCCAAGACCGGACAATGGACAACCCGAGCGCCGATGCTCGCTCTCTCTCAGCCCGACCCGGCGCTGGCTTTTCCTGTTGGCGTCAGACTTCAGCCTCAACTTTTTATTCGCAACACGCTAAATAAGTCTGCAAACGCCAGCCTTCGGCTTTCATGGCGCTCCGCCACTGCGACTGGCACTGCGAAGGGTCCCAGTATTCGTCTTGCGCCCTTCGAAACACGATGCATTGATGTAGGCGCACTGCAGGATGGCAAGGTGCTCCCCCGAGAGGCGAACTGGACGTCGGTCGAAATCGTAACCGACACCAAACCGGACGAGGTTATCGCCAACGCAGCTAGCTACGACTCCAGCCTGCGCTACGGGGCGCAGACACCTTTTTCAGATCAACTTTCCTTCAAGTGGAAGGGCGGAATGTGGGAGTACGACCCGCAACATGACTCGATCATCGCTGCCGGCAACGGCAGCAAAAAGACGACCGATGCGGCCTTTACTATTTTCTATAATAAAGGCGCGGATAAGTACGAGCTCCAGCAGACTCTTCAGCCGGACGAACAGATGTGGATTGACGTGGGCAAACTTATTCACGATCGTGTCCCCGACAAGAATGGCAAGATGCTGCCCACAGACCTGACGATGGGGTCTTACGAATTCCGAGATCTCACCGACATTGGAATCGGCAGCCTGTACGAAGGAAAGGTGATTTACGACCGAACCTACGGGAGTGCGACCTACGGCTGCGCGAACTGCTGCGGCTATCATTCCCCGTTTCTCGACTACGACCCGCTCGGGATGTTCACCGGAGGTTTGGGACAAAACGGCGTGGAAGCTGACGATACCTGCGGCGATGGAGAGGTCGACATAAGCGGATACTTTGTCAATAATTGGACCACTGCGAATCACGCCGTAGCGACGGTCAGCGGTGCCGGATTGCATACGGGAGTTGGAGTCGGTTCAACGACCTCAACGACGAATGGGGTGTACGCGTCTTATGCCCCACGTAGTTGCCCCGTGATTCGCCAGTACGCCAGCGGTGGCGATAATGTAGCGCATCTGAGTTGTACATCCCCAGTTACACGCGGCGCGTCGAGCACGTGCACCGTCCAAGCGCCCTCGGGGACCACGGTTTCCGGCTGGAAATTTGCCGATAGCAGCGGAAACACGGTTACGAGGACTACGAATACAACAAGTCTCACATGGTCGGGCGTGATGGTCACCGGCGGAACCGTGAGCGTTACAGCCTCTGGAGTGGCGTCTCCTCTAACGGCAAACATTAGCGTTAGCAACCGCTCCAACTTCGCCTTTACTGCTGTTAGCCCGACCCAAGCTAGCGGGAACTCCATCACTTGCTACAATGGGGATACAGCGGTCCTCGTGAGCCCACCGAATTCCACGTCCATCAAAGGCGCCTCTTGCGCGGATCTAGCATTTAGCTTTAACGATTCATCCGTTTCCGATAACGGTCCGAACAATGGCTACCAATATGTGACTGCGGTGTCCGGTACGAGCAACGGGCAACCCACGCAGTTTCCTTATATTATCGTCTCTGATCTTCTGAGCGCTACGACCTTCTACAATGCGCAGTGCGGGACCTATTCGAGCTCGAACTCATCAGGCTTCATCGCAGGCGTTCAGTTGAAACAAAATGTATTTGACCATGAGCAGGGTTCGATCCTGAGTCATTGGACTGAGTACAGAGACGCACAGAACATCAGCAGCAACAATGTCGGAACCGTGTTGGAGGCTATGACCGCACCTCTTGGCACTTCCCAATCAACATATGAGGGTCAGTTGACTAAGGCAGGACAAACCGCCATCAGCAACATCAGCGCTGCAGCCGGAATTGAGCCCTGCAACGAGGACCCCACTCGGGACTCAAGCCAATCCTGCGCCGAGTGCGGGGCAATAAACTACAGTCCGTACCAAACGTGCAGTGGGCAACCCGTGCCTTACTGCCATTAGGGGGCGTAAATGCAAGCCTTGCGACAATCGGCGGCGTGTGCCTTGGTAATCGTTCTTGCCGCGACTGCCGTGGCTCAATTGACAATTGACGCCACTGGACCAATACGGGCGCGAAAGAGAGAAGCAACGGAAGGGCACGGCGGCGGTGTTGGTCGCAAGTTGCCCCTTCAAGTAAACATAGAGAGCAACGCGAGCGCCCCCGACGCTAATGGAAGGACCTTAGTTACCTTTGTTCTCACCAATTCCGGCAAGGGCGAAATCACTCTTCCCGTTTCTCCTCACCCCGGCGATCTAGAGCCTGAGGATCCAAAAGCGTCTTACACAGTTATGAGGCTTGGCCTTGGGATATCCCCTAGCAGAAAGCCCGGAGTCATATTCCCAGGTGGAGCCGAGCTCTACGGTAGTATGGCGGGTCCGGGAACGTTGATAAACCTTGCTCCAGGCGATTCTATTCGAATACTCGCCCTTGTTGCCCTCCCTGAAGTCGGTGGCTCGGTCTCTGGTCCAGAGGAGGCATTCGATGCTACCGCATCACTGGTCGATGAGACCATAAGAACGGCGTTGGGACGTACCTTCTCGGATTCGCGGGAGATCGGATTTGCTAGGTCTCACGAATATACGATCAAGTCTCTTTTGCGGTCGCGCGATTGAGGCAGGCGGCCTAGGTTTTTTGTTTTTCTGGCCAGCAACACGTGGGTGCCTTCGCAGTTCTCAAGGAAGGAGGCGCTAGCTAACGTGAATAGAAAAATACCCTTGCTTTGGATAACGCTCAACCTCCTATGGTTTTTGCTCATATCGCCATGCTACGGTCAGAGCGCCGACTTGGACAAAAAGCTTGCCATTTCCGTTCACGGCTATGCTTTATCGGCGGATAGCTTCGTGGAAGGCCTGTTGCAGGTGGCCGACCGTTTCCAGATTCCAATGGGAGTCGAATGGATAGGTTGCCCCTCAACCCGATCAAGAATCGCCGTGGGTCGGACTGAAGCGACTGTCCGAGAGATACTTCAGAAGGTAGTTGAAACCCAGCCTGGCTATGAGATGATGATTAGCAATGGCGTTGTGCATGTCGTTGCGACAACAGTCTCTCCAAACGAGAACTTCCTCCTGCTCAGAATCAAGTCGTTCAACGTACGAAACGAACTCGTGGAGTCGGCGCAGCAAAAGCTGAGAGAACTGGTTAGGGCATCGGTAGTTTTGCCGAAGCCTGGCGGAGGAGGCATCGCCGGCAGTCTTATTTCGAATGTTCGCGAGCCGAAGATCGATGTGAGCATTGCCGATGTCACGGTGGAGGACGTTCTAGACGCTCTAGCAATCAGCTCCTCTAGGAAAGTCTGGGTTGTTACTTTCGCCGAAAGTGCGGACCTGACGCCGACCGGTTTCCGGCGAACCGAAAGCCTGCATGGCAACGTCCCCGTTTCCGACGATGAGCAGCCAATTTGGCAAACTTTTCGCTGGGGTGGGCCTGGATCCGCTTTCTAGGCCACCAATTCGACTGGAATCAGGCAAGGAAATGAGGCTCGACATTCAACTTCAGCCCGACGAAAAACTTGACAAGCAGACAGGTAGCCCTCATTAGGCGGGGTGGCCTAGGCTTTTGATCTGGCTAGGATCAGCGACATGGTGGTTGCCACGTCCTTTGCGTTCGGTGCCCGGGACGGGTACCACGAACGCTTGCGGTGACGGTCTATGCTCCTAGCTCTCGAAACGAAAATCTCCGTCCAGCCAATGTCCATGCGTACAAATCCGACCTCATGCCCCGGATACGTGGTTCCATTCTCAAGGAAAGATCGCTTATGAAGATAAGACATCGCGTTGTGACGGCAGTATGGGTGCTTTCCTCCCTTGCAATGGCTGCCGAGCACCCCGGCGTGATCCGAGGCATAGTGGTGGACGAGGGTGGAGTTCCAGTGGCAGCGGCGCAGGTGAGCGTTGATGCTTTAGACGGGCTGCCGCGGCTCGCCCCTGTCCGAATGGCCGAAACCGACAAGAGCGGGCTTCTCGTAACAGTTGCTTCCGCGCAGACAAATGCCGACGCCATAGCCGCCGAAAATTCTGAGAACGCGAGACCATCACGCATTTTCCTTCCGGAACTTCAACTGCGCGGAACTCTCCCGATCATGTTTGTTAGACTGGTCGAAGAGGCCAGCCTATCGGGCGGCGCGGTCATCTCTAGCCATGAGTGCTCCCAAGGTCCTGAAGGGTCCATCTCCATTGCGGCAGGAACCAGTCTCGACCTAGCACTTGGGGAACTCGCGAAGAGCAGCGCCACATCCAAGTGGCAGATCGAGGATGGAGTCGTGAATCTGCTTCCCGCTGATGCGGCAGTGCCGCCGTTGCTCCAGGTGCGGATCCGAAGGTTCGAGTGGGACAGGACAACTTCGGTGAGGGAGGTTGTCGACCGTCTGCGTCAGATGCCTGAGGTCTCGGAGGAGGCCTCAAAGCTTGGCCTAAAGGAAGCGCCGCTCGAGGGCGGGACGAGTGTGATTTGTATCCGAGGTGACTGCAGCAAGAAACCGAAGCCAGTGCCGGAGCTCGAAATGGAGGAGGGTGTATCGGTGCTCACCGTGCTGAACCGAGTCGTTCAGGCTCATAGCGATGCCGTCTGGAGCTATTCGGAGTATCGCTGCGACAAGGGTACCCTGTTTTCATTGGACGTTTTGGCCGAATGACCGCAGCCACGGACTTTTGCCCACTGATTGGGCAGCCTAGCCAACGCCTCGCGGAGATGGGTGGACCACCGCAAACCACGCAATTGCGACCGTCAGCGGAAATATCTACGGCGGCCTGCACCACTGAGGTATTTATGATGCGAACTATGCTGATTTCTCTTCTGTCGATCCTAGCGCTCACGCCTCTACTGAACGCGCAGGATGAGGGAGCGGGCGACCCTTATTCGCTGAGCATAGTCAGGTTTGAGCTAAAGATGAACTCCGGCGGGAGAAGGGTTGTGCATAGCTGGAGCCAGAAACGGCTGACTCAACTCGGCGACGGGGTTTCCGTCGCCCTGCTCAAGATACTGTCGCCAAAGGACCTAAAGGATCCGGAGAGACTTTCCGAGTACCTGTCTCTGATCCGCTCTTCCTTCGCTAGTCCCGATACTGTCTCCATTGAAGCTAATAAGAGCCCGCAGGTGACGCTTTTCCTGCTCGGCTGGCTTCGGCAAAACGTAACGGGTTCTGCTTCGCAGGCGTTGATCGAGCAGACCGAAGAATTTGTCAGGCTCCAGACCGCACATATCGCTAAGGGTGATCAAGGTAGCACGAGCCGTTGACTTAGATGGCATCGGACGAATCGCGCAGATGGGGATGACCGGCTGTCGGTCGCGGTTTCGGATCAGCAAACTAGGTAGTTCTCGCTGCCAACTGGAATCACGATGTGAGACGAATGTAATGTCCCTCAATTGGCCAGTCCGTTGAGCCCCATAAGTATGCGAGTCCATATATTGCTTCTCACGCTTTTGGCAGGGACTTGCAATTTGGGCGGTGCTCAGGACGCCCATTTTGACCAGGCCATCCGGAATAAATCAATATCGGCGGATTTGGCGAATTCGGTGGCCCAAGTGGCTTGGCTGTCGCAGATGCCAGTGATCGCCGAGCTAGCTCAGCCTTTGCCTACGATCCAGATTGCCGGGGGAACGCATTCCCTCAGATACTTATTGGACGACATTGTTCGCCAAGCTCCTGGCTATCAATGGGAAGCGAAGGGCAAGGCTGTTCATTTCTACAGCAAGGTACTGAGGGATACAAAGTTCAATTTCCTAAACCTTAGGTTTGCGCGCTTCACAATGCCGAGTAACCTCTCGGAGTTCAAGCTGAGTTTTCCGGAACGTGAATTCGGGCTCTTGCAGGGGTATTCCGGAGGTGGAATCGCGACGATCGCAGTTGGCGACACAGTCCTTGAGAAGGACTTACTTCAGCCAACCACTCTCGAAAACGTAACAGGACGCGAGATATTACTTAAGGCAGCAAACGAAAGGCCCACTTTTTTTAGCGTAATCGTTTTTCCCAACGCTGACCCCACAAAGAAGCAGATGGAGCAGGACATGAACCGAAACTGGTTCTGGCAGGCGTTCAAAGATCAACACTTCGGCTCTCTCTACGTAGAGCCTGCGGCAGGCACCCGGCAATTGAGGTAGCCTATGCTCCGCGTGGAAGCCAACGACGATTGCGGCGACCAGGTTTCTCCAGCGCCACGGCTGCCTATCGACTTCCTCTAGCTATCACAATCCGCCAAGTTAGGCCCACTAGCCGAAACCCGACTTTGGCCTGCCTATCTCACGAGAATCAAACTGCTTCGCAAACGATAACCATCATCATGCCAAACGGGTCGGCCCCCCAGCCGGTCATCTCTAAATTGTAAACTTATCCGAATGTTGCTCAAACCTGCCGTGGAAGCCGACTACCCGGAGATCATTGACCTCGTCAATGTCGCCTTCCGGCGTACCGGTCCTGGCGCCAGTTGGAACGCCGAAGCGGGAGTCATCGAAGGGCAGCGCCTGAATGATTCTCTGCTCCGAGAAGATTTAGCCAACAACCCTGTAGCGCACCTGCTGATTCATCGGGATGAAGCCGATGGCGCACTTCTCGGAACCGTCTGGCTGGATCCTGCCGACGACGGCATCTGGTATCTCGGCCTTCTCAGCGTCAGGCCCGATCTGCAAAACAGGCAGCTAGGCCGCACTCTGCTCGCTGCCGCGGAACAGTTCGCGCAGGAACGCGGTGCTCATCGTATCCGTATGACGGTCATGAATATCCGGGCAACTCTGATCGCGTGGTATGAACGCCGGGGCTATACGCTGACCGGCGAAACGAAACCTTTCCCCTACGACGACCAACGTTTCGGCAAGCCCCTTCGGGATGATCTGCATTTTGTCGTTCTGCAGAAAGACCTGGTTCGTCAACACTAGATCGATCAAAAGACAAACTTCGCCGCCATCTGACCCTGCCTTGGAACGTCAGTGTTTACGATCTGCCGTTATGCCGCCTTCTTATTGATAAGACAACGTCAGGTTATCCAGATAAACCGTGTACGAATCCTGCTTGGCGTCGCCGTCCATCTGGTAGTTGATGGTTAACCCATACCAGCCCGGCGATGTGCCGGCAGGAAAAGTCCAGTTCAGCGTACCGGTCTGCCCGTTGAGCGTGATCGATTGATACACGAGATTGTTGTTCGAATCTCGCTGTACCTGAATTGTCAGATGATTCCATGAATTGTCATTCGGATAACACGGAATTCCGGTGGGCACCCATTTCTTGTTCTGATTGTCCCAGACATCCCACTCGTTTCCCGAGGCGAGGCGGCACTGGTGGCCAAAGATGAACCCCAGGTTGTTGAAGAACTGATTAATGTCGAACTCAAGCGCCTGAGAAAGGCCGAAGTTGCCTCCGTAGAAGTACACGTCGTAGGTGAAGTCATGGAGCGAGGGAAGCAGAGTTTGATTCGCATCCGGCTGGCCCTGCGATGAGCCGGGTCCGATCATGTGATTCATAAACAGCGCATCAGAAAAGGGCACTGTTCCCCCTACGCTGAATCCAGAAGCGTCCCCGCTCATGGAAGGTGAGCTGATTCCCTGGCCCATCCAAAAGGTGATGCCGTTACAAGGAGAAGGCGAGCAGTCCACGTAATTGGGTCCCTGTTGCCCGTACGAGGACCACCCGCCGCTCTTCTGCACGCTGGAGAACGACGGCGCCTGGCTTGCCGGCGCGGCGGGCGTGGGGGCGGGCGCGCTGGCGATGCTGATCTGAAAGGATTGTTCTTGTGATGCTCCCGTGGAATCGGAAACAGTGATCGCAAAGTTAGAAGTTCCGCTGGAGCTCGGTGTACCGGAAATCGTTCCCGAACTGGCACTGAGCGACAGACTCTGCGGCAACGAGCCGGACGCGAAAGTGAAAGTGTAGGGCGCGGTGCCACTGGTTACGACGATGGTGGCGCTGTAGGTCGAGCCGACAGTTCCTGATGGCAGCGAAGACGAAACCTTCAAGCTGGAACTGGTTGTGCCCGACCCAGAACCCGTGCCGGCAGACGTATTGCCTGGCGTCGAATTCCCTGAGCAAGCGCTATAAAGAAGAGTCGAACAAACGACAAAAAGTAGTAGCAAGCATTGCAAGCCAGCCCGATTCACGCACACTTTGCGCGTCGGTTTGGGGGAGACGCGAAACATAAAAATCACCTTTCAGTGGAATAAGCAGGATTACTCGACAACAGAAATCCCTAGCCTTTTATTTGAACCTTGGGACGAATTCATCGAACACAGCGGCCAGAATAGGCACCCGCATCCGGGGCACCCGGGACTTTCAAGACGGGATGACGCGAGACCCGCAGAGACACATCGGAGCGAAATCAATGGCTAAGGGTAGAAGTGGCGAAAACTACTGTATGAACAGTATAGCCACAAAATCAGGTGGTGCAAGGGGGGTACGGTTTTTTTGAGACAAACGTAGGCCTTGGCGTGGTCAGATTGCTCGTCGGCGTAAGGTTACAAAAAGGTTACCGAACGCCTAAATTTTCCACACCGATGCCGCTGCCACGGAAAAGTTGCATTTTGGGACCAATCCGAAGTAATATCCATTACGGGAACTTTACAATCGATTTCCCGGAGTTCCTGACCCTGTACCGCTAATAACTTCCAGAATCGCTGTTTCAACTTGTGCAAATAACATAAGAGGTGGTTCGTCCGCCTCCGTCCCGGTTCGGAG
>Ga0210394_10000834_pt1 | contig 56359 bp, 43 predicted proteins | sample IncBWC12MmetaG_FD_160121 | JGI IMG/M metagenome (GOLD analysis project Ga0210394, IMG submission 160121) | Forest soil microbial communities from Barre Woods Harvard Forest LTER site, Petersham, Massachusetts, United States - Inc-BW-C-12-M | ecosystem: Environmental > Terrestrial > Soil >...
GAGATTGGCGTCTCCGTGCCAAAGCTGGATGTAGTCCTGGGATGCGGTTCCGTTCTGAAGTCCGACCGATTGGCAGACCACAAAGGCCACGGCTTCGGCTTCGGTCTCGCGGACTTGTTTGGTGGTTAGGGTGCGGCGGTCGCCACGATGCAACATTTCGTGAGCGATCTCATGCACAAGCGTCGAGAACTCCTCGGCGGGTTGCATCCCGGATAGCAGCTTGATCTTGCCGCCATACGAGAGACCTTTTGCGGGAGCAATTCTTTCGGAGAAACTGATCTCGACGCTTTGCGCTTCAACGAACTTAAACAGACGTTCGCGGTATCCGCTCACGTCGCCATTGACTTCGGTCAGTGTTGGAAGGTCTTTGCCTTCGGTCTGGCTGACATCGAAAACGTAGACGGCCCGGAAACCGTACAGTGTCCGTTGACCCTCAGTTGTTGCGTCCTCACTCGCCTCGTCGGTCGCTACATCCTTCGTGCTTCGTCTTCCGACCATCGGGGCGAGAATGAAAATCCCTTTTTCTCCCCGTTTAACGAAGCGGCCAAGCGAGTTCCATGCCCGAAGTCCGGCAACGTTGGTAGCATCGGGCTTCTGACGTGCGATCAGCATGATGTTGCCGAAGCTGTAGGTGTGAAACTTCGCCATTGCTCCGAGGTATGCGGTGAGGACTTCACTGTGACCGGACTCCAATGCTGCAACGAGGAAATCCACGGCCTCTTTGGTTCGTGTGTTGACTTCTTCTAATTTCATGTTTTTTCCCTTTCTGCCGTTTCCGGCTTGTTTCTTTCTTCACTTGAGCGGCAGCGGGAAGAAACAAGGCGGAACGGTGAAAGGGACTGAACGGAGGCCGAGGAGGGTGGCAGGGCGTGAGTGAAAGCGCGGTGAGTGCCAAACGCGGTTGGGGTTAGTTTGGCGCGAAACCGGCGCAGTCCGAAACGCCCGTCCGAGCCGCGGCTGAGCGGCGTCCAGCCCGAAGGAGGTGGAGTGGGAAGAAAGATGCGTAGCTACCTACTCAATTAGAGCGGTAGCGAAGGTGCTGATGATTGAATTACGGTTGGCGCTTACCTTTAGATGGCCAAGATTTGTGCTTGGTGCGTGAATTCCTCAGAATCGAATTCCTCCAAGAAGTGAGACGAATGGACATGCCGAAGGGATCCTGAGTCCGATTGAGTCAGGCGACCAGAATGGCCGTTGCAGCTCAACTCAAATGAGCGCTAAATGCGTAATTTGCTGTCTAAAAAAAGAACCATTGCGAAATAGGGCCATAATGGCCAAAATAGTCTAAATGGCTCACCTAGTATCCGCTATGAAATCGATGTCTGCCAAGAATGCGAAGAACTCTTTTGGCTTGCTTCTCGATACGGCACGTGCGGAACCCGTCACGATCGAGAAACACGGCCGCGGGGTGGTCGTTGTGCTTTCGATCGAGGAGTACCAGCGTCTCATGAAGCACCGCGTTAAAGCTGTCAGGGATGCGGGGAACATGGCGGGAAGAAAGAAGGAAAGGGCGTAAGATGGCGCAGCCACGGAAACGTAAGAGAAGCGCCAAAGGCACATCCTCGGCGACAAGAATAAAGGGCATCGACCTTTTTTGCGGTGCCGGAGGCCTCACACGAGGTCTGGAAGCCGCCGGCATTGACGTCGTGACTGGCGTCGACATTGATCCGGCGTGTGAATACCCATTTACCGCCAATAATCGGGCCGCCTTCCTCTTAAGGTCTGTGGAAGACATTGGGGCCTCTGACTTCGCCGATGCCCTTGGCGGAGCTTCGCTGACGTTGCTGGCTGGGTGTGCTCCCTGCCAGCCTTTCTCCACCTACAGCCGGGGCAAAGCCAGCCCAGCGGACAAGCGGTGGAATCTGCTCAGTCAGTTCGCTCGACTTGTCAAGGAAGTCGATCCCGATCTTGTGACAATGGAAAACGTTCCACTTCTTCAGAAACAGGCCGTGTTCGCGAAGTTCGTGACCGACCTGAAGGAGGACGGGTTTTCAGTGTTCCACAAGATCGTGGATTGTGCGGATTACGGAGTGCCGCAGCATCGTCAAAGGCTGGTCCTATTGGCGTCCAAGCACGGTCCGATCGAAATGATCGGGCCAACGGTTAAATCGGATCGTTATAAAACTGTACGCGATGCGATTGAGGAAATGACGCCACTAAAAGCTGGGGGAATGTGTGATGGGGACCCACTGCACCAGTCTTCCGAATTGTCGCCTTTAAATCTCAAGCGGATCCGTGCTTCCAAATCGGGCGGCACCTGGCGGGATTGGGATAAAGATCTTGTTGCAAAATGTCACAAGAAAAAGACTGGGAAGACCTACCCGAGCGTATACGGAAGGATGGCTTGGGATGAACCCTCGCCTACCATGACCACTCAATTTTTCGGCTTCGGAAACGGTCGCTTCGGACACCCTCATCAGAATCGGGCGATTTCCCTCAGAGAGGGAGCAATCCTGCAGAGCTTCCCTCGCAACTACAAGTTCGTGGCGAAAGACGAGCCGGTCTATATCAAGACCATCGGTCGTCTCATCGGAAACGCAGTACCCGTGAAGCTGGGACAGGCAATAGGGAAAAGCATCATGCGACACATCCAAGATTTGGAAGCGCGACAAGAGCGCGCCGCGTGACCCCCGCAACTGTTTCGGTCACGTCATCTCCCGAGCCGGGTCAACTGGTGGAGGTGCGGCGCAGGCAATGGGTCGTGGCCGATCTGCAGACATCTCCCAGTCGAAATGGCCATTCGTCACCGCAACATTTCGTGACCCTATCGTCCATCGACGAAGACAGCCTCGGCGAGCAGATCGAGGTCGTTTGGGAAATCGAACCGGGCGCACACATCATTGAGAGAGCCGGCCTCCCTTCCATCACCGGCCAGGACGATACCGAACGACTAGAGGCATTTCTGGATGCCGTCAGATGGGGCGCCGCTACAAACGCCGACAGAGGATTCCTGCAGGCACCTTTTCGCAGTGGCGTAAGCATTGAGGATTTTCAGCTCGATCCGCTAGTCCGCGCCATCGATATGGCTCGCGCCAATCTCCTGATTGCGGACGATGTTGGTTTAGGAAAGACGATAGAGGCCGGTCTCGTCATTCAGGAACTCCTGCTGCGGCATCGCGCTCGCAGCGTATTCGTCGTCTGTCCGGCGTCTCTGCAGGAAAAATGGCGCGTCGAAATGCTCGAAAAGTTCGGGCTCGAATTCAAGATCGTCAACACCGACTACGTCAAGGAACTGCGCCGCTTCCGGGGCATTCACGCCAATCCATGGATGTCGTTCCCCCGCCTGATCACATCTGTCGATTGGATCAAGTCAGGCGAGCCGCTTCGGATGCTTCGCGACATTCTTCCCGTTCGTGCTAGTTACCCTAGGAAGTTCGACATACTCGTCGTTGACGAGGCACACAATGTCGCACCTGCCGGTTCGGCCCACTATGCGCTGGAAAGTCAGCGCACGCAATTCATACGGAAAATTGCGCCGCACTTTCAGCATCGGCTTTTCTTGACCGCTACGCCCCACAACGGCTATACGGAGTCGTTCACGTCATTGCTGGAGCTGCTCGACGACCAGAGATTCTCGCGCAACATTCTGCCGGACGACAAGCAGCTCTCGCAGGTCATGATCAGGAGACTGAAAAGCTCTCTGGTCGACAAGAACGGCAATCCAATTTATCCCAAACGCAATCTACAGGCGCTCTCCGTGCCTTTTACATCGGACGAGCGCGCGATACACAAAGTCCTCGACTCGTATTGCAAGAGTCGTGAAAAGACATGTCAGAGGGCGGGGTCCTCGGGTACCAGCTTCGTAAATCGGCTTCTCAAAAAGCGTCTATTTTCGTCGCCCGCGGCCTTCGCCTCGACGCTGGAAAAACACCACAGCACGCTGACTGCGGCGAAAGCCCGACCAGAGCCTGATGCGATGGCGGAGCGCATCCTGCGAAAGGCGATACTCAAAGCCGAAGAGGATTATGCGGACGACGGACATGCGGAGGCGGCTCAAAACGAAGCGGTTGAGGAAGCCACGAAACGGAGCGCCCCTCCGACTGAGGAAGAGTTGCGATTACTTTCCCGGATGCGAGATTGGGCCCAAAGCGCCAGTCACAAGGCGGATTCGAAGGGCCGGGCGATCGTTGAATGGATCGAATCCAACCTTAGGTCTGAAGGCCAGTGGAATGACCGCCGGGTCATTCTCTTTACCGAGTACCGCACAACACATCAGTGGCTTCACGAGATTCTCGCTTCACACGGGTATGGAGGAGACCGCCTCGGGATGATTCATGGCGGTATGGATCAGGAAGAACGCGAGAATGTAAAAGCCGCATTCCAGACGAACCCGCAAGATGCCGATATTCGCATCTTGCTCGCTACCGACGCCGCGTCCGAAGGGATCGACCTGCAGAACTACTGCAATTGCCTGATCCACATCGAGATCCCCTACAATCCCAACGTCATGGAGCAACGCAACGGCCGGATTGATCGGCACGGCCAAAAGCATGATGAAGTTCTGATCTGGCACCCGGCGGATGGCGGCGCTGCGAGCGGGGATAGCCTTGGCGGGCACAAGGACGACATAATCCGCGCCCTCGTGAAACTAGAGGCGATGCGTGAGGACATGGGAAGCGTAAACCCCGTAATCGCGCCGCAAATGGCCGATCTGGTCGAGGGTACTAGGCGGGAACTGGATACGAGAGAGGCCGAGGCCAGAGCGGCAAAAGCCAAGCGATATGTCCGGGCCGAGCGTGAGATCAAAGACCGCATCGAGAAATTACACGAACGGCTTCTGGAAACACAGAAAGACTTCCATCTGACGCCCGAACGGATTTACGCGGCGGTCAAGACCGGTCTGGCTCTCGACAAGAGGCCGCCCCTCAAACCAGTCGAGTTGAAAAATGCACCGAGCGGAACTGTTTTCGAAATGCCGACACTTGCAGGCTCGTGGGCACGCTGCATGGAAGGTCTCCGTCATCCTTATACGGAGAAAATACGTCCGATCACTTTCGATCATCGAGTGGCCAAAGGGCGCGACGATGTCGTCCTCGTTCACCTCAATCATCGTCTCGTTCAGATGTGCCTGCGGTTGATGCGTGCCGAGGTCTGGGCGCAGAGCGACGTTAAGAAGATGCATCGCATCGACGTTCGCTGTTTGCCGACCTCGGGCCTCGATGAGCTTGCTGTAGCCGTGGTGTCGCGACTGGTCGTTACAGGCGGGAAGCACCACCGGCTGCACGAAGAACTTACTGTCGCAGGCGGTTACATGAAGGACAACTCCTTCAGCCGCGAAGCCCGTGTGACGCAGGTCAATGATTGGGTGGACAAGGCAACTACTATCCAGGCCGGCGAGCGCCTATTTGACGGGCTGAAGAGGCGCTTCGACAGAAATCAGGACTCCATCCTGCAAGCCGTGGAGGCGCGCTCCCGCGATCGACTCAAGAATCTGGAAACCACACTGGAGACCAGAAAACAGCAGGAAATCGAGAACATAACGACGGTGCTGGACGAGCTGGAGCGGGCGATCCATCAGGAGTTGCTCAAAGCGGTCGAGCCGGAGCAATTGCTTTTCAAGTTCCCGGAATACAGTGATGAAGAACGTACACAGGTACGGCGCGATACCGAAGCGCTGAAGCTTCGTGTTGCCAGAATTCCGGATGAAAAGAAGCAGGAAATCGAAGCGATCCGGGAACGCTATGAAGGATATGCCGTGAGAACGTTCCCGGTCGCCGTCATTTTTCTTGTGCCGGAGAACCATGCGTGGAGGGCCAACGCATGAGCGGGCTTGGCGAATGGCTTTCCCTCATCGAAATCTCGGGTCCGTTCCTCGCGGAACCCGTCTTAAAGGACGCATTCCCGCAGGGTCTCGAAGGGCTCGATTCGGCAAAGAAAACCACGGTCCGGCAGGCGTATGACGAGTGGCGCGAGGCGCTGGATCTGGACGATCCCGATTTCCTAAAGATTCATCGCGCATGGATCGACTTGATTCTGAAGCGGATTTTGGAGCTCGACGAAAACGACAGCGGCGAAGTCCTTAAATCGACGGAGAACTTGCCCGACGTGATTCGGTGCGAACTTCCCGAGTATGGCTTGACGCTGCGCCCTGAGTACGCGGTGATGGACGGTCAGTCGGAGCAACCTCTTATTTTGATCGTTGTCTATGACCCAGATGTGTCTTTGGCGGAATCACTCAAGCACGACGGGTGGGCAGCTAGTCCTCGCGAACGCATGGTCGAGCTTTGTCGCGCGACCAATGTGCGACTCGGGCTCGTGACGAACGGCGAACAGTGGATGCTCGTCGACGCGCCAGTCGGGGCCGTCACCACATTCGCCAGCTGGTACGCGCGCCATTGGGGACAGGAACCCGTCACGCTGCAGGCATTCGTCAGTCTACTCGGCATCAGACGCTTCTTTGTGGATCGGAGCGAACAGTTGCCGGCGCTCCTCGACAACTCCCTGAAGTTTCAGGATGAAGTGACCGACGCTCTCGGAGAACAAGTGAGGCGCGCGGTAGAAGTCCTGATCCAAGCGCTCGATCGCGCCGATGTCGATCGCAAGCGCGAACTTCTCGAAGGCATCAATCCGACGGAACTCTACGAAGCCGGACTCACCGTAATGATGAGAATCGTCTTCCTGCTCTCCGCGGAAGAACGCGGTCTTCTGCTGATGGGAGATGAGCGCTACCAGGCCAACTACGCCGTCTCAACATTGCGGATGCAACTCCGGAGCGAATCCGAGGAAATCCTAGAGCGACGCTGGGATGCTTGGTCGCGACTGCTCTCCATATTCCGTGCCGTCTATGGTGGCGTCGATCACGAGGCGATGCGAATTCCTGCGTTGGGGGGATCGCTGTTCGACCCGGATCGCTTTCCCTTCCTCGAAGGACGCAAGAAAGGTTCTCGCTGGAAGATCGATCCGGCAACGCCTCTTCCGATCGACAATCGCACCGTCCTGTACTTGCTTGATGCGGTGCAGCTTTTCCAGGGCCGTATCCTTTCATACCTAGCGCTCGACATCGAACAAATCGGTTATGTCTACGAAGGTCTACTGGAACGCACCGTTGTTCGGGCGAGCGAGCCTATGCTCGACCTCGATGCAACCAAGAACGCGAAGAACCCATGGGTGTCTCTGGCAGAGCTCGATGACGCGGCCGCAAAAGGCCGCCGGGCCGTCGAGGAGTTGCTTGAAGATCGGACCGGCAGTTCGGCAAGTCGCGTTCGGAACGACCTCGACAAAACGGTCGATGAAGATTCGGCTGACAAGCTCCTGACGGCTTGTCATGCGGATCAGTCGCTTCGCGACCGGATGAGACCATATTTTCATCTTCTGCGAACCGATCGATGGGGATATCCGCTCGTATACCCCAAAGACACTTTCATGGTGAGAACCGGAGCCGATCGTCGCGAAACCGGAACCCATTACACGCCGAAATCGTTCACCGAGGCCATCGTCAAAGAGACTCTGGAGCCACTTGTCTATGTCGGACCGGCCGAAGGCAAGTCGCGCGAAGACTGGGCACCGAAATCACCGGCTGAGCTTCTCGATCTCAAAATCTGTGATCCCGCGATGGGCTCTGGTGCTTTCCTTGTCCAAGTTTGCCGGTGGCTGGCTGAGCGACTGGTGGAGGCTTGGGTGAAAGCGGAGGAAGGGGGTAAGAGGATCACATCGGACGGCGAAGTCGTAGAGGCGATCGGCTCGCGGGAGCCCCTGCGCACGGACACCGAGGAACGATTGCTTACTGCCCGGCGCTTGATCGCCGAGCGGTGCCTATATGGCGTCGACATGAACCCGCTCGCTGTCGAACTGGCGAAGCTGTCGATCTGGCTGATCACTCTGGCGAAGGGTCGGCCCTTCGGTTTTCTTGATCACAACTTGCGAAGCGGCGATAGTCTGCTCGGCGTCGCTAGCCTCCAACAGCTGACCTATCTCGACATGAGTCCCAGCAAGGAGAGTGCGAAAAAACTATTCGCATCGAGGATCGATCAAGCAATCGCGCAAGCTATCGAACTCCGAACTGAAATTCGATGCCGCCCCATCCGTGACATCCGAGATGTGGAAGCGATGGCGAGACTTGACGAGGAAGCTCGGCGCAAGCTTGAAATGCCTGAGCTGGTCGCGGACCTTCTTGTAGGGGAGTTGCTAGAAGCCGGCGGCCGCGAGATCGATACGGTGGTATTGGCCATGGATGTCGGTGCCGCGCTGGCAGGTGACGAGACCAAGCCCGGCGAGTTGTCGCGCCGCAGGTCAAAAACGCTGGGTAAGGACCTTCCCGCCGGGAATAGGGTTAGGCGACCGTTTCACTGGCCGCTTGAATTCCCGGAGGTGTTCTGCCGCGAAAACGGTGGGTTCGACGCCTTCGTCGGCAATCCCCCGTTTCTTGGTGGGCAAATGATTTCGGGGACGTTCGGGCCTGCATACCAGACTTACCTTGTCAATTTTCTGACCTATGACGATAAATCGTCTGTTGATCTCGTCGTATATTTTTTCCTGCGCGTATTCAGCATGCTTCGCGATGGGGGTTACAGTGGCCTTCTTGCTAGGCGTTCGATTTCCGAAGGAAGGAATCGCGAAGCAGGTTTGACGCAGCTCTTGAAGCGTGGAGCAACCATTTATTACGTGAAGACGAACATCAACTGGCCGGGTAAAGCATCAGTGGTCGTGCACCAAATTCATATGTTCAACGGCGATTGGATTGGCGAGCGTCGGCTGAACAAAGTCGGGGTAGCTACAATATCTGCCGACTTAGGCGATGCTGAGTTCTGGGAGGCCGAAAAGCTGAAGGAGAATCTCGGGCGGGCGTTCCAGGGTCCTGTTCTATTGGGTGAAGGATTCAAGATTAGTCACGCAATATCGAGTGACTGGATTTCCAGGGATGAGCGTTACCGCCGGATACTGTTCCCTTTCATTGGTGGTAATGAAGTCAATAAAGATCCGCTCTACGGGCCGCCTTGCTCCGTAATAAATTTCTGGGACTGGTCAGAAGAAGAAAGTAAGAACTTTCCTCTGGCGTACGATCGCGTGCAATCCGAAGTCCTACCTGCCAGGCTAAAGCAGAAAAATGAAATCGCAAAATCCAAATGGTGGCTTCACTATAGATCGGGTATTGATTTTTATCACGCGATAGGTCGTGGCCATCAATTTCAGAAACACCCAGAAGGGTGGACCTCAGCTTCAAAACCGTTGCAGCGAGTCATCGTTATCTCGACGGGGATAACGAAGTATCCTGCATTTACGTTTTTGCCTTCCTCCTACGTCTATTCGAATAAAGTATGCATATTGTCGGACGAGCGTTTTTCCATGTTTGCTATTCTGTCCTCCGACATTCATGGCGTGTGGGCTTGGAAGCAAAAGACATCGCTGCAAGATAACCTTGAAAGTCTCGTCTATGCGCACGGTAACATATTCGAGACCTTCCCCTTTCCCAGCAACTTCCTCAGAGAGGGCGATGAAAAGCTTGAGAATCTCGGGAAAGCATTCTTTGAGGCACGACAGTCGTTCATGGAAACCTCGAAGAAGGGTTTAACAAAGTTCTATAACGACTTTCACAATCCCGCGAATAATGACGGAGAGCTTAAGGACTTACGTCGGATGCAGCAGGACCTAAACAAAGAGGTTTGGCGGTACTACGACGGCAACACCTTTGATCTGGAGTGCGGATTTCATGACGTGGGGTATCTGCCAGACACGAAGAACACGCGCTTCACGATCAGCGAAAAGGCGCGTCTTGAAGTGCTCCGGTGCTTATCGAAGCTGAACAGAGCTCGATTTGATCAGCAATCACAACCGAGTCCTGACGCGAAGCCGGCGCATGCGAAGGAAGGATCGGTCTCAGATGACGATCTTGAAGATGACCTTTTCGCAATGAAGGGCGGCACGGCATGAACGATCAGGCGCAGCAGAACAAAGTCGCGAATGTCTGGTTGCTTGTCGAGCCCGGTCGGCAGAGTTTCGAATTTTCTTATGCCAAATTTGCAATCGAGCTCGTTGGAGAGCGGCGGCTGTATTCGGCCCTCGACAAAGGCGATTGGATTGTGGTGGCAGCCGCTTCCGGAGAGCTAACTCGTGTCGGGCGAGTGATGCGTGTTCGCTCGGACCTCGAAAAGACGATTTTGTATTTCGATCGGTTACTCAGCGTTGATCGGGGCACTCCTCTCGCCGCGGCGGAGCTCGCAATGCCTGCTGCAGGGTCGATAATGCGGCTGCAATGGAGTGTTTTCATCGCGGCTTTGCCGAAGCTGACGGGCGGCACACTCGACGATGTGCAACCGATCGGTGATCAGGCTTACATACGCGAACTTCTACAACTTGCGGTGATGGACGATCTTCTAGGCCCCGCCAACGGTCCGCACGAACAGATCATCGACATGGGTGTCCGGGACCGGTATCTGGTGGGCAAACTCGCGCCCCGCGAAGCCCCTGATGGCGGGATCGAAGGACTGGAAGGGCCGCTGGCGACCGAGCCGGAAGAGGAGCCTCAGAATCTCGAAGTTCATCACGGGCGTCACGAGCCGGGTGCCGAATTCGACAGCACAACGGGCCGCGTCGATGCCGAAGCGGATTCGGCAGACGAGATCGATGCCTCCAGCAACCAATCCCTCATTCCTTCGAGCTTCGGGATGACGTTCTGCGTAGACGGCGAGGTCGACCGAATCGACGTGGAGGCAAGATGGGGACGGTACGTTCGCATCTACGATCACGAACATACCAAGACGATCAACAAGAAGATCAAAGATGCCGACGGGAATGTGATTCGTACCGAGCAAGCCGAAGTCAGGGTCAAGGTCTGGCAGCGCGTTCCCTGCGGAGGCAAGTTGCCGATCGATCTTGTCGACGGATTTCTTTCCCACCGCGCACCGGACAGCGAGCAGCCGGAAGTGCGCGTTCAGGGCACCATCCGCGGCAAGAATGCGAATGGCGATCGGCTGGTCACACTGTTCCTGGTGAATGCGCAGCAGGAACCAGAAGAGAACAAGGACGCCGCCTGGATCTTTCAGCCGGAGTTGATCGTCCGGGCCGCAGGGGAATCCAGCAAAGCCATTTTCAGACGCCGCGTCGCCCTTGCGGGCAAAGACGATGATGAAGAGCGCAAAGCGCTTGAGATGGTTTACCGCAAACAGGTCGAGTTCGCGGTCGGTCATGGCGTAGGCGTTAACGCTAAGACCGGAGCGAATAACCCAGAGCGTGCCCATGAAGTACGCACGGTAGTGATGCCGCAACATGAAATACCTGTCACGGAAACACCGGGCATTCGGCCAGAGGACCGCCCTGCGATGCGTGAGATGGTTGAAAAGGGCCATCTCGATATGGAGCTTCTTGCGGGTATGGACCGCAGCGAACTCGTGGCTGCTCTGTCCTTCCTCGCGAGCGATTACGGGCAATGGATCGAAGAACAGAAAGGTCGTATCGGGGTCGACGTAGTTGGTCACGATCTCCAGGCTTCCGCGGCACTCGATCGTTGCAGCGAGATCAAGAAGCGCCTCGAAGAAGGGATAGCCGTTCTGGCCGATCCCGGCAACGACAAGGCCTTAGCTGCGTTTCGTTTCGCAAATCGCGCGATGGCACAGCAGCGCGTGCATGGTTTGTTCGCGCTTTCGCAGCGACGTGGCGAAAACAAGAAGCTGGCGGATTTCGAGCAGCGCAACAACCGCTCGTGGCGACCCTTTCAGCTGGCGTTCATACTTCTCTCCATTCCATCTCTGAACGATCCCACCCACAAAGATCGTACCAAGCCGATCGAAGCCCATGCGGATTTGCTTTGGTTTCCGACGGGCGGCGGCAAAACCGAAGCCTATCTGGGTGTGGCGGCGTTCGCGATGGCAATTCGGCGTCTTCAGGGACGATTAGGGGGTTATGACGGCAGTCGCGGCCTGACCGTGATCATGCGCTATACACTGCGGCTCCTTACACTGCAGCAGTTTCAGCGTGCTTCGGCATTGATCTGCGCCATGGAGTTATTGCGCCAGAAGGCTGTGGGAGATGGTGACAGTACTTTGGGGAACGAGCCGTTCACGATCGGCCTGTGGGTCGGAAACAAAGTTACTCCTGGCACAACCGAGGACAGCGCCAAGGCAATTCAGGACATTCGCAACCCAGAGAAGTTCGACGCCGGCGGTACATCGCCTGCCCAGCTGACTAGCTGCCCGTGGTGCGGCTGCGGGATATCGCCGAAACATGACGTCGAAGTCGAGACGGCGGCGAGAAGGACGACCATCTACTGCGGGGACAAACTTGGACGGTGCGAGTTCTCGAAGGGCAAATCCAGCAAGAAACCCCACCCGGGCATTCCCGTCCTGGTCGTCGACGAGGAAATTTATCATCGACCACCATCGATGATGATCGCGACAGTCGATAAGTTCGCATTGATGGCATGGCGCGGCGAAGTCCGCACACTGTTCGGACGAGCCAATACGGAGTGCCCTCGTCACGGACTTCTTTGGCCGGGTGCCGATTGCACGGGCAATCACCGTGCTTATAGGAGTCTGCCAAGTACGGCGGTCAAGAACATCACGGCTGTCCGGCCTCCTGACTTGATCATCCAGGACGAATTTCACCTCATCAGTGGTCCACTGGGTACGATGGTCGGGCTCTATGAGACCGCCATAAACGAGCTTTGTAGCTGGGAACTGGATGGCCGCATGGTCCAGCCCAAGATCGTTGCCTCGACAGCAACGGTGCGAAAAGCGGCGGAGCAGGTAAACAACGTCTTCATGCGACGCGTCGCTGTTTTTCCACCGCACGGTCTCGATATCTCCGACAACTTTTTCTCGATTCAGAGATCAATCGTACTTATGCCGGGGCGCCGTTATCTGGGCGTTTGCTCGCCTGGAAGCTCTCGACCGGCAATGCTGATCCGCGTTTACACGGCTTTCCTTACCGCCTCGCAGGAATTGTTCGACCGCTTCGGCCAAGCGGCAGACCCGTACTTGACGACAGTCGGATACTTCAATTCGCTGCGAGAGCTGGGTGGCATGCGCCGTCTTGCCGAAGACGACGTACAGACGCGCTCCTATCGCGTCCAGATGAGTCTCGTCGATCGGCCCGGTTTGGCACAACGCAGCGTCAGTAACATTCGCGAGCTTACATCCCGTGTCTCCAGCCGCGACATTCCAAAATATCTCGACCAACTGGAGATCAAGTTCAAAGCCCAGTTCGATCCCGCCCTCGACCGCCACGTCACGCGCTGGGAAGAGGGCGAAGCTCGCTCGATTGATGTCGTGCTCGCGACCAACATGCTGTCGGTGGGCGTCGACGTGAACCGTCTGGGCCTCATGGTCGTCAACGGGCAGCCGAAGGGTACCGCAGAATACATCCAAGCGACCAGTCGCATCGGGCGTTTCTTCCCCGGCCTCGTTTGTACGGTGCTGACATGGGCGCGCCCACGGGACCTGTCGCACTACGAGACCTTCGAGCACTATCATGCGACGTTCTACAAGCATGTCGAGGCGCAATCAGTTACGCCATTCTCGGCGCGTGCGATGGATCGCGGTTTGACTGGCACTTTGCTCAGCGTCATGCGTCTGGAAAATCCGGCTTTCAATCCGAATCCCGGCGCCGGAGCACTGGACAAGCCCGATCGTCCGGAGGCCGTGGAAGCGAGAGACTTGATTGTCGGCCGGGCGTGGGAGATTTCCCACGAAGCGGCTCTCAGGGACCTCGCTTCGAGCGAACTCAAAGAGCGTCTGGACGAATGGACGCACGAAGCGGTCAAGGGCGGCAGGACACTCGCGTACGAAAAGAAAGGACCGAACCGCGCCACGATGGTCGCGCTCCTAAAAAGACCAGGCATTCAAGCGTGGGATAACTTCACCGTTCCTATGTCCATGCGCGAAGTTGAGCCCGGCGTCAGCTTGATCATGAGCACCGTGAGATTCAGCGGCACCGAGCCAGACTGGACGCCATCGGTTGTCGCTCCGGACGAGAGCGGGGGGGATGCATGATCGGCGAAAAAACCCCCGTCGGCGAAGTGCGGCCCAGTCAGCTCCTTTGGACTTACGGTCCGGGGGCGCTAGTCGACCTGCCCAACTTGTCCGTCGTAACACTCGCCATCGACCGATGGGAGGTGAATCGCTGTCAACCAATCGAAGAGGCGCGCTTGCTTGCGGCGGTGCGAAAGGAGCTGGGACCACAGGTTGAAAGCCTGCGCATGCCGCCTTTCCAGAAGGACGACGGCGCCGATCCGTTCTCAGCGGAAGCATTCATCGGAGTTCCCGTCAGGCCATTTCCGCGCTGGCTCCGCTGCGTCAAATGCGGGCTCTTGTCCGCTTACGATCTCGGCCTTTTCGAATGCAAGGAAAACCGCTTCCGCCCTGAGCGGACGAGATTCGTGCATAAGGACTGCAAGGGCTCGAAAGGCGATCAGCTCGCCAGAGATGCCGATGCGGTTCCTGCACGCTTTCTTCTGGCATGCCGAAACGGCCACCTGGACGATTTTCCTTGGCATTATTTCGTTCATAACGGACCATCAGGCTGCAAAGGAACGCTTCGGTTCTTTGAAAGCGGAGCGTCGCTTCAAACCGAAAATCTGTGGGTCAAGTGCGACCAGTGTGGCGCTTCACGGAATATGGCGCACGCGTTCGGAAAAGCGGGACGCGACAATCTGCCGGGTTGTCGGGGCCGACATCCGCACATGGATCAATATGACGCCGGCTGTCAGGAGCAGGCCAGAGCGGTCCTGCTCGGAGCCACGAACAGCTGGTTCCCGATCACGCTTTCTGCATTGGCCATCCCCCTGGCTCGCGATCCCATTTCGCAACTCGTGCAGGACGGATGGGAATATTTCACCGATCTGGATTCCGAGGCCGAAGTCGCGGTTACCGTAAAGACACTAAAGAAGACCGGTGCGCTCCCAGGAATCGACAAGCACTCCCCAAAAGCTGTTTGGGAGGTAATCCAATCGATCAAGGCCGGCACCGCAGGGACGGGGGTCACAGCCGCCAACATCAAGGAGCCGGAATGGGAGGTGCTGACCGACCCGAACCCGCCGACTGATTGGCCTCATTTTCTCAGCAAGAGGGTGGAGGCGCCCAACGAGTTCAAGGAGCAGATTGCGGGAGTCCTTCTCCTGGAACGGTTGCGTGAGGTAAACGCGCTGCTGGGTTTCACGCGTGTCGAAGCGCCCGAGGAGACGGCGAACCCGGCCGACCGGCCGCTCAGGGCTGATTTGTGTAAGGACGCTCCGAAATGGGTACCCGCGACACAGGTCCACGGCGAAGGCATCTTCATCACGTTCGACGAAGGGCAGATCCGGGAGTGGGAGGGGCGAGGCCCGGTATTCGCAAGGAACGATAATCTGTTCGCCGGTCACCGAGGATGGCGGAATTCCAGGAAACTCGACCCAAACGAAGCTTATCCAGGCATCCGGTACGCGATGCTCCATACACTTTCTCACCTGTTGATACGGGAATTGGCGCTCGAATGCGGGTATAACGCCGCAAGTATCAGAGAGCGCATCTACGCAAACACTGAAGGGGACCGGAAACAGGCGGGCATCCTTATATACACAGCCGCCGCGGACTCCGACGGAACTCTCGGAGGGCTCGTCGAACTCGGGCGACCAGACAATTTGGGACGGCTGCTCAAACAGGCGCTGACCCGCGCCGGGATTTGCTCATCCGATCCTCTATGCTCCGAGCACAAGCCCGCGGACGATCGTTCGCTCCACGCTGCTGCATGCCACGCATGCTCCTTCGTCTCGGAAACATCCTGTGAAATGGGCAACCGTTATATCGACCGCGCTCTGCTGGTGCCGACTCTTGAGACGAACGACGCCGCTTTTTTCAGCTGAGGGAAGACGTGGAGAACTTGATCGAAGCGATCATCGGACTGGTGTCGGACAGCCCCCCGGATAAAACCGCGCAGCTCGCTGAATCGATTAGGGGCCTTTCCGCCGCACAGGAAGCTCTGCGGTTCACAAGCTGGGACGCGAGCCCGCGTGCAAGAACCGCCTTGACTAAGCTGATCGGGGCATGGCGAGAAGTCGGCATACCGCCTGCCGAACTTGCCGCCATGCTGACGGCCGCAAGTGCGGCCTACCACCGGGCCAAAGGCGAACAAGAAGTCGAGCTTGTCTGGACCGGTCCTTCGAGCAAGTTGATCGCGACTCGAAAGACCGAGCAAGCGCTCCTTCAAGTAATCGACGCAGCAGAGTCGCGACTATTCATAACCAGCTTCGTCGCTTATGACGTGGCATCAATCATGAGTGCTCTGCGCAAGGCGGTCGATCGCGGCGTGGAGGTATCGATGTTGCTCGAATCCAGCGACAAGCACGGTGGCGGTGTTTCCAGGGACGCTATCGGTCAAATGAGAGCGGTTCTTCCTACCGCGCGAATTTACTTCTGGCGGGACAAAGGCGAATCCTTCGCAGGCGGTAAGGTTCATGCCAAAGTAGCGGTATGCGATGAATCCATTTGCTTTATTTCGAGCGCCAATCTCACGGGGCACGCTATGGATAAAAACATGGAAGCCGGCGTGTTGATACGCGGCGGTTCTATACCGATTAAACTACAGAATCACCTCGAAGCGCTGGTAACAATCAAGATATTGAACAGTTGAATTGATAATAGAGAGCATTCATGAAGGCCAAGCGCCCATTGACGATGCGGATCAGCCTGAATGCCTTAGAGCATTTGGGAATGAACCTATATAGCAACGTTCCTGCGGTGTTGTCGGAGATCGTCGCGAATTCATGGGACGCCGATGCGGAGAACGTCAACGTCACCATCGACAAAGTGAAGGAGACCATAACCATCGAAGACGATGGGATTGGCATGGACCGAGACGATGTGATCGATCACTTTTTGACCGTGGGCTTCAAGCGACGAGCGGAAATCGGCGAACTCACGCCGATCAAGAAACGAAGGCCGATGGGCCGGAAAGGCATCGGAAAGCTATCGTCATTCTCGATTGCCAAAGTGGTCGACGTTTTCACTGTTAAGGATGGAGAACGGACCGCGTTTCGCATGGATCGAGATGCCATAAAGGCGCGAATCTCATCGAATGACAGCGTGCCCTATGAGCCGCCCGAACTATCGAACTGGCCCAAGTCGTTTAAGGTCGGGACGCGCATCGTTCTTTCCGGCCTTTCGAAGAAGCTTTCCGAAATGACCGTCGCCGGCCTCAAGCGGCGCGTCGCTCGACGCTTCGCCATCATTGGCCCGAAATTCGACTTTCGTGTCCTGGTCGAGGGAGATGAGATCCGCCCCGCCGACCGTGGCTATCAAAGTGCCTTGGAATACCTTTGGGTCTACGGCGATCAGGCCGAGACGATTGCCCTGTGCACCAATCTGGCACGCAAAGCCGAAAATAGAACTTCCGCCCTTAGAGCCGCGGCGAAGAAAGCAGGCATTGATCTGTCTGGATGGATCGGCACCGTGGGACAACCACGCCAGCTTCACGACGAAGAGGGCGACAACCTCAATCGCATCGCTATTTTTATGCGCGGGAAAATGGCCCAAGAGGACATCCTGGACGAGTTTGGCCAAAAGGAGATTTACGCGGACTACGTTATCGGCGAACTGCATTGCGAAGAGTTGGACGACGATTCGCGTGACGACATCGCCACAAGCAGCCGACAATCGATCAAAGAAGACGACCCGAGGTACCAGGCGGTGCGCGATCTGATCCTCGCGGAATTGCGCTATATCGCGAGCCGATGGAGTGACTGGAGGCGGGAAGACGGCGCGAAACAAGCCGCAAATGTCCCCGAAGTATCGAGTTGGTTAGAAGCGTTGGAGGGTTCTACAAAAACTAAAGCCGAGCGCTGGGTAGGACGGCTCAACGTTATTCGCTCGGAAACCGACACCGACAAGAAGGAGCTTCTCAAAGCATCGATCCTCGCTTTCGAGAGCTATCGGCGGAAGGAGCAATTGGAAAAGCTCGAAGAAATCGGCGACGAGAGCCTACCGGAGATTCTTTCGATTTTTCGTGAGATTGACGACTTGGAATTGAGCTATTACGGCCAGATTGTGAAGCTCAGAGTCGGCGTGATCAAGGCGCTTCAGGACAAGTTGAGTCGAGATGACAAAGAGGCGGTTTTACGTGACTATATTTTCGATCATCTCTGGCTTCTCGACACGTCCTGGGAACGCGCGCGCGGTAGCGAACACGTGGAAACGACGGTTAACAAATTCCTGAAGGAGAACACCAAGAGCTTGCCAAAAGCCGAAAAAAGAAACCGCATCGACATCGGATATCGAGCGTCTTCGGGAAAGCACATAATTATCGAACTTAAACGCGCTTCCGTCGCGGTGCCTTTGGACACGCTTACGAAGCAGATCCGCAAATATCGGGACGGCGCGCGACGTATCTTGGACAAGAGTGCGTACAAAGGATGGCCGCTGGAGATAGTCTGTCTGCTGGGCAAGGCTCCCCCGGAATATGAAACCGCGACCGGCCCTGTCGGTGTACAAAAGTCATTGGCGGCGGTAGATGCCCGGATCGTGTTTTATGACGAACTGTTGAACAACGCACAGCAGGCATACGCTGATTATCTGGAAGCGCATGTCAAGATCGACAAATTATGGGGCGTGTTTCAGGCGATCGACGATTTCGCTCCGCCCACCGAGTGATAGGGTAAGGCCAAATGGATACCGTAGACGAGTCCACGCGCTCTTACATCATGTCGCGGGTCGGTCAGAAGAACACTGGCCCAGAAATTCTTCTGAGGTCTTCGCTCCATGCGGCGGGCTTACGATATCGTCTCCACGATCGTGGGCTTCCCGGAAGTCCTGATCTCGTGTTTCCTCGCTTCCATACCGTGGCGTTCGTTCATGGGTGTTATTGGCATTCCCATGGGTGTTATCGATCAACCGTACCGAAAAGCCGTCAAGAATTCTGGACGGAAAAGTTTGACGCGAACCGAGGACGCGACGAGCGGAATTTGCGATTGCTACGCCAAGGTGGGTGGCGTGTTTTGACTGTCTGGGAATGCGCCCTCAGAGGTAAAACGGCGAGACTTTCCTTTGAAATCGCAGACACCGTCAAAGCTTGGCTCGTATCTTCGGATGGTGTCGGGGAAATAGCGGGCATACCCCTCACCAGTTCCGTGCTCACGTTGCAAGGTGCGACGTTGATTGACCATGGCTGACGGAACGAAGATAGGTACGCATTGGCAGGACGATGAACTCGACGCAATCGTCGCGGATTACTTCGCCATGCTCATCGCCGATCTTTCCGGAACACCGTACGTGAAGTCGCGGCATAGCGCGGCGCTCATGTCACAAATTGGCCGGACGCACCGCTCTGTCGAATTCAAGCATCAGAACATTTCGGCTGTTCTGGATGAGCTCGGTATGCCTTGGATTCCGGGCTACAAGCCCAAGAGGAACTACCAGAACGCTATCTTCGGTGCGATAGACCGTTTCCTGACCCAACACCCGGCGATTCTGGAGCCTATCCCCGCTTCGCCATTGGTCCCGTCGTTACCCGCGGAAGTCTTCGTCGCATCGCCCACCCTCTCGGCAGTCGAGGCGGCAACTCCCGAACCCCTACGGCATCTTGTCCGGAAATTCGATCCAGCGGAAAGAGACCGTTGCAATCGTTCTCTTGGAAAGGCAGGGGAACAGTTTGTTGTTGAACTAGAGCGGCGGCAGCTCGCTAGTGTCGACCGCTCGGACTTGGCCCGGAAGGTTCGATGGGTTTCTGTCGAAGATGGAGACGGGGCCGGATATGATGTTTTGTCGTTCGACCCGACCGGCCGCGAGCGCTTACTAGAGGTAAAAACCACCAATGGGTCTGCTCGGACTCCATTCTTCCTAACCCGCAACGAGTGCGGATTGGCAGCAGAACGTCCAGCGGATTGGCGCATTTATCGAGTTCATCTGTTCGCCAGGGAACCCCGTATTTTTACTATCACGCCGCCGTTGGAGAACGTGGTCAATCTTCGGCCAGAGTCATGGCGCGCGTCCTTTTGACGATAACCACATCCGCCGTTCTATTCAGGTTGGACTTTACAAACGAACGCGCCACCAAAAGGCTCTAGCGAACGTTAATTATCTGGAACCCAACGCGACAACTAAGGGCACTTTGTTGCCTTTATGCAGTAAGGGTTTTGCCGAAGTACGCGACCAAATCTCTGTTCCAGACAAAGAAGGCCTGCGCGATCAGGCTGAACGCATTGCGGTCGAGCGGCTGGTCGATTCGAAATACCTTGGTTCGGATGCCGGCCTTTCCCGCATGCCGGAGGTGGAGCTTCCTGCGCTCTTCCAGCTGCGCCATGCTGTAAATCCGCAAGGCGCCGTCAAAATGAACAATGGTGCTCTTTTCGGGATCGTAAATGGCGTGCAGGTAACGCGCAGCCCGGTATTCGACGCTCCGGTCCGAAGGTAGCTCCTCACAGACAAAGTGGATTCCGTCATTCCGTGGTTCCCATAGGAATTCGGTGAGCTCGCCATTCTCATGACGATTGTCAGTTCGCATCTGCCCGTGATGAATTTCTTTCAGTTTTCCGATGCCTTCCCAGTTGACTGGCTTGGCATAGACGATCATTTTGTACATCGTCTGCGGGAACGAATCTGACCGACCCCAGAGAAACGGGTCCAGGCGGACACTGACATGATCCGCAATACCCTGATTGTAGAATGATCGTAGAAGCCAGTAGGTCGAATTCGGGCACTCGGTCGTGGAACAGACCGTGAAGCTGAATTCGTCTGTTGACAAAGTCGCATCGTTGAATCCGAAATCCGCTATTCGGACCATGCCCTCGCCGTCGACTTTCATTCGTCGTAGGCTCTCGGCAGTATAGGGCGGCGTTTCGGCCGCGGGCGCAGGCGCCGCAAGAATAGTTAGTCGGCGACGCGCCGCTTCTTCTACCAAGAGACGGTCGACAATCCAGATTCGCGCGAGGCGCTCGTTTTTTCCGTAGAGGCCGATGAAGGTGTTGTCGGCATAGGCAATCTCAATATCGTTTGTGTGCAGGCTGGCAAGACAGCGAGAGAGGTCCGGGTAAAGAGGCCACGCAGAGTCGCTTGCCTTTTTCAGCAGTTTGTCGAATGGCGCCAGAGGATCAGAAGCGAAATCAAGGACGAGTTTTTCGGGCAGCTCAACTCTAAGTTCTGAGAATCTCATCGCTTTCGTCTTGGTCAACAGTCAACAGAATAGCGGCAAGCAAAGCGTGACATCAATAGCACCACGGCAAACCCGACGCATCACCTCTGCCCGGCGCGCCGTGTCGGCAAGGAGGGTTCACTTGATGCAAGATCGGCAGGCCATATTTCCGTCGCCAAGGTTGCAAGGTTTGCGCCTCTATCCCTGATGACCACCTCGTCCCAGGTTGTGTTGGCAGCGATCTCTCGGTTCAGCACCAGAAGGGAGCCGGCGAGTTGCACTTTCTTCTCAGCAAAGCTCTCGTTGCCGAGGCTTGGATTCAAAGAAGATGTCACAAGCGTGAGGTTGCCGATCGCGTTAACGAGTTGTTCGCGGGTTGCGATTTCCTCCTGCATAGCGGCATCGACTTTGTGGGTCATCATGGCAGTGATCGAGGATTCGCAGGGAGCGTATCGTCCGTCCGGCAAAACCCACTTCTCGGCCCAATGCTGCGGCATGACATGCTCGACCGTTGGTAAGACCGTCGCCATAACACTCTCGTCGAAAGCGGTGCGCTTGCGATGCTCAATCGCTTCGAGAACGAATCGCAGCCGTGGCGTCGGCAAATCTCCGTAGACTCGGCGCGTGCTGAAGGTACGCACAACCTCTGCGTCCGGTGGAAATCGCGTTGCATCTCCGTCCATCTCGTTGAAGAGCGAAAGCAGGTTCGCGGTGCTTGCCTCTTGGCGTAGCCGCTGTAGGCAGCGAAGGACGACATTGTTGTAGTTTTTCGACGTTAGGCCGCAAAGGTCGCGACGGACGATGTAGGACTTCACGAGGTCAAAGATCCGGAGTTTGTCCTCGTCCGGTATTTCCTGCACCGACACGAAAAATATCAGCGGGTAGAAAGTCGTTAGGTCCCAAATCCGCAGAAAACGCGCAATGCCGCTTGCAAGATGGGCGACGCCCTCTTCGACAAGGGCTCGGTAGGGGGGGACGTATTGGACTATGTGTTCGATTTCGGTCGCGACGTTGTCCGACCCAAGCTTCCGCGCGTAGTTCTGGTACTCGGCGGCTAGTTTGCCAAGGTTAACCTCCTTGGCCGTCTCGGCCACGAGTACGTGTCCCAGGAAAAAGTCTATGCGGGCCTTCTTGAAACGGCCTTGCCGTGCCATGACCTCCCAGAACGGGTCCTCGAAAGTTTTCCACTGCCCTTCAAAAATCGCTTCATCGTCCTCACCGCCCTGCTTGGCTCGATAGAACACATCGTTTCGGATCAGGTCGATGGCTGTGAGCGGCTTTCCCAATCCGTTGAGGGACGCGAAAATCTCCTGTGCGTCATCTTTGTCGTCGAGTTGGATCACCACGACTCTGAACCCCGCAAGAAATCCGCTGAGGATGGCCTTGAGTCGCGTTTCGGTTGACTGCCCGTTTGTCCCTGAGTCAGCAATGAATTCTTTAACCGCGTCCAGAAAGTACCAATAGGCTGCGAGAAGCCGCGCGGCAGAACTGGCCTTGAGTCTTCCGTTCTTATAGAAGGAGTCCTTATAGAGGAGGGGGATTTTCGCCATCGAATTGTCGGCGATTTCACGATAGAGCTTCCGATCAAAACTGGATGGCCACAACTTGTATTTTTCGACCTGCGGCTGGCTCATCCCTCCGCTGACTTCATTGAACAGATACGCATCGATGACGGGAATCAGCGTCGCAAGTTTTTGTTCTCGCGCGATCTCGCGTATGGCAGCAAGCACCAGCTGGAAGGTGGTTATGCGCTGTTGTCCATCGACTAGGAGTCGTTGCCGGACTGTGCCGAACGCCTGGTTGGGAGGCTCGGCAACGATAATGGCACCAATGTAGTGCGGATAGGCAATGCCTCCGACAAGATATTCCCCCGCCTTTTCCTCGATGTCCTCCCATAAACGGGTCAGCTGTCCGTCATCGCCGGCGTCCCAAGCATAGTGCCGTTGAAAGACCGGGACGCACCAACGCTGGCGTTCGCGAAGAACATCATCAAGACTGAGAACGCGCGCTTCCATATCGTGTTTAAACTCCGACGTGCTCCGGTCGGTTAATGGTATCGTATGCGTTATTTTCGGTGCGAGGAATAACGGTTTGTTGTATCCATAGGATTCCTCGCCGGACGGGAGGCTAGCTGACGATGACCCCGAAACAAGCGGAACAGATCGCGCAGTTGCTGAATGATCGTAATCAGCTTCAGGGCGACTATACGGCCAAAAGAGTAGCCGAGCATGCTGAGGATTATCTGTTCGAGCTGCTCGAATACGCCGTTGTCGGGTGCGTCGAGGTGAAAAAGGTTCAATGGTACCAGTGGGAAATCTGCCACCTGTCGGTTAGCAAAGGCCACGAAGGGCATGGGCTTGGCAAAAGCCTCATCCGGCAGGCCGAAGACAAGGCCGAGCGTGGCGCCGCGCGAATTGTTCAATGCACGATCCGTGTCGGCAACGAGCGCAGTGAGCAGGCTTTCCGACGGAGTGGATACCGTGAATCGTGCTGCTTCTTCAACGCCGCCACCGACAACTATGTGGCTGTATGGCAGAAGGTGCTCAGCATAAGGCAGTGAGTCAATGGGCTCGGGGCGGCCAATATGAGCGCGTCACCGCCCTAAGCGCTGCCCCGGTGACATCCAATGAACTTTTGCCGGATGCAACGGTCGCCATTTTCACAGTCCCAGCCCGATTCCCTGCGCTACGGATGAACTGTCATTCATTTCCAAGGCGCTGGTTTTCGAAACATCGGCGCCAAGCTGCGGAGCGAGTCTTGCGACGCTGTCCGTGAACAGAGTCGCCTGGTGGCTAGCGCGAGAGATGGAGACGTAGCCGAAGCGGGAGTTCAGCAGGTCCGGGTGGACACTGGTATCGGCGTGAACGAGGACGCGCTCGGCCGTAAGGCCCTGCGAGCTGTGACTCGTAACCGCGTAGCCGTGGTCAAGGTGACGATGCTCGCTGGGGTTGAAGTCGATCCGGCGGTTGTTGTCGAAGCGGGCGGACAAGCGACCATCCGGGTGGAGGACCTCGATCGTGGCCATGTCGCGATTTGCAACGCCGAGTGAGTTGTCGGGGGCAGTGAACTGGATGCGGTCGCCTTCGGAAAACTCGCGTTGGATCTCTTGGTAGATGCTGACGCCGGTGAGACGGCGGGGATCGTAGGTCGCAAGCTCTCCGTTCGCTTTCTTGACCGTGAGTTCGTTTGCGGATGGGTTAATCGCGACAACCGATGCGTAGGCAGCAGCTTCGATTCCGATGGCTTTGCTGCCGCGTGTGTAGCGAACTACGTCGTCGATCACATAGTGACTGGCCCAGGATCGTTCGGCCCGGGTCATGTCCTGCCGCTGAACCAGAACGCGAAAAGTATGATCTTCCGGGGCAAGGCTTCCGTTGGCCTTTAATTCGTGGCGAACAGCGACGTTCAGGTCGCGGCGGGAAGCATTGTCGGGTGAGACTATGAGAGTGTTCTGGGGCGATTCGATGTAGCTCTTGGCGATGGCCCGAACTCGCTCTTCGTGGTTGGGAACTTCCTTCACGCGGCCCTGCTCCTGGAGTACGTCGAGCGCAGCGGAGACTCGGCCCGTCGCCAGCAACTCCACCGCAGATTTCAGAGCTGGGTCCCTCTGCCGAACGATGTCATCCAGCGTCGCGGTGCGCATTCCCGCATCCTGCAGTTGCTCGAAGGGGCGACCCGCTTCGACGCCCTGATGCTGTCGGATATCGCCGATCAGAAGCACGCGGTCATTGGGATCAAGCCGGGAGAGAAACTCGCGCATCTGGTTGGTGCTGGCAAGGCTCGATTCATCGACAAGGTAGAAATGCCTCTGCTCGCGTAGGTCGGGATTTGCAGCACGGGCGAGGAAGCCTTGCAGGGTTCCCGATTCAATTCCTGCGTCGTTCAGTTGGCGCGCGGCGCGGGAGGTCGGGGCAAAACCCTCAACCTGATAGCCCTGCCTTTCCGCGGCGCTGCGGATGACTGTGAGGGTGGTCGTCTTGCCCGAGCCGGCGAAGCCTTGTATCCCTTGAATGCGGTCCGGCGAACTGAGAACATCTTCGATCACGCTCTTCTGCGCGTGATTGAGATGCGAGTGCTGATCGGCAAGGGCGATGGCGTGTGAACGCGAGAGGACTGGTTTAGCATGGTTTTGTCCCTCACGCATCGTGCTGATAATTTCATGTTCCGCTTCGATGGTCTTCGCGGTGGTGTACTGGCGCCCCGGAACACCCTGAGTTCGTTCCACGATTTGAAATTCCCCGGAAGCCAAACGAGCCTCAAGATTGGAGCGAACCTGTCCATGTGTGATCTCACCCATGCCGCGGCGGAGCCCGTCGCGGATCAACGCACGTTCATCTACAACCGCTTCACGCTCAAAGTTTTTGTCACGAGAAAAGGTGAGAGATTCTCGAACCCGATCCAACGAGCTGACGGGCTTCTCCTGATGTTGAGACCGTTCCCGGGCTGCGTGTACGACAGCATCGGCTTGGTGTCCAAAGTCTGCCGCCAGCTTTCGGTGTGCGGCCATCACCTCGGCCGGTGAGTGAATTTCCTTGCGGTCACGGGTGGAGTGCGCAGCGATCTCGGCCGCTTCCTTCCCCGAGCGGCCCGTGCGTTCGAGGTATTCACGAATTTGCTGGCTTCGAGGGCTGGATGCGTCGAGATATTCCTGTGTGTAGCCCTTGATCTCCGGAGCACCGCTCCGCCCTGTTGTAATTTCGTAACCAAATTGTCGGAGGCGGTATGTCAACTCGGACTGATAGATCGCCGTGGCAAATTGCTGGGAGGCGAAGAGGCTCTGCGGCTGGATTGCGCGCGACTGGCCATTGTCGCGCGCCGTGACATTGAAAACGAGCGCGTGAGTGTGCAGTTGTGGCGCGACATATCCATCGACCGGACGGGCTGTATCGTGCTCAAACTTGGCGGCTATAAATTTGCCAGTGGTCTCGGGCGGATGATTGCCGCCTATGCGGGCTTGTGTGTACCGTTCGAGTTGGTCAAGGGCAACGCTGACGCTCTGCCGGTGGGCTTCGCGAACACGCTCATCACCGCCGACAAGGGCGGTTAGCGAGACAGATTTGGGCGCGGAAAATGTTGCATCCCAACCGGCACGATGTTCCATCGTCTTGATGGTCTTGCCGTCGGCATCCTGATATTCATAGGACGCTCGTTGTCGCACAATCTGCTCGCCGGTCTGTGGATGCTGGCCCTGGCTTAGTTTCGCAAAGTCCTCGGAAGAAACGGTCCCGGCAAGGCCGAACTGCTCGACTAGTCGCCCTTGCCATTCGCCAGCGATGACGCCGCGTTGCGACCAATAGTTCTGTTCCTTCGCAATGAACTCCGCCTGGTGGTAGGTCTGCGCCTGGCCTGCCGAGAGCGGTTTTGAAATCGTCAGCATGGCAGTTACTACCCCCGAAGATTGAGGCTTTGTTGGGCGTTGACGTTCCGCTCTGCCTCACTCTCCTGTGGCACGATCTCCGTCGCGGTCCGCGGCGATTTTCGCGGCGGCGTGGGCACAGTTTCGTCCGGCTTCAGTTCATGCGAACGCAACTGGGGCTTAGCCGGCCCTATGTTTCTTGGATCGTAGGGGAGCTTATCTTCGGGCGTATCGCGGAGATCGAAGTCACCCGCGACAACCGGCATATCGAAGTACGGGAACGAGAACCGCGTCACATAGTTCTCGTACTTCATATAGGCGTGGAGGTCCGGCAAGCCAGAGATTTCGGACTCCATTACCAGCGGCTCAACCTGACGGTCCAGTGCAAAGTTTCTCCCAGCGCGGGAGCCGTCGAAATGGGTTTCGCGTAGCCGTTCGATCTCGACCTTTCCGATGAACTTGCTGACCCACTCGCCAGCAGTCGGCTCTTTTGTCTTTAGCCAAATGCTGGTTGCCGGTTGCGACAGCATGACCTCGGCCAGGTGGCCGTAAAGGTATTCAAGTTGGGCCTTCCCTTGGAAACCCAGAATCACAGGGTTGTTGCTCTTTCGATTTTCTGTAATGGCAGTATGGAGCTGGGGGAGCTTTTGCAAACTTGCCAATTCGTCGATCACGAACCATGCCCGCTTCTGGCCCTCCTTTGGCTCGTTTAGCAGACGCAAGACGAGCAGGTCGATCCATAGACTCTGAAGCGGTCGAAGTGCCTCACGTTCTGCTGGGAGTGAAGTAATGAAGATCCAGCCCTGCCGCGTCTCGGCCCACTCTGTGGCCGACCACTCGCCATTCCCCTCGCCCTTCTTGGGGAGAAGACGGAGGCTGTCGGCGACGAGTCCAAGCGAGCCAAGAACTCCAGCGCGCTGTTGGTGCGCCCTAGGGTCGATCAGGTGAGCATGCTCTGTTCCTTTCAGTCTTCGGTCGATCTCCTGCGGGTCCGACATCCACTTCACCAACTCTTCTGGCGTGGGGCCATAAGCCATCAGGAAGGCGAAGATCTTCTGGGGGGATTCGATGAAAAACTCACCCTTCTTATCCTGCGGCGGCTGGAACAGGGACACCGCCAGAGCCTTCGCCTCGGAGCGTCGGCGGAGTTCTTCAGAAGGCCCCCAATAGGGACCCCGCTTATCGAGCGGATTCAGGATAACGTCGCCGTTTTTCGGGTCGTAAAACCGTTTGACGAACTCCCGTGCGGGGTCGTAGACGATCGCGGAATCGCCACGAGTTTTGATCTGTCGGAGGATCTGTAGCATGATCGCGGTTTTGCCCGCACCGGTATCTCCGATGATCTGCATGTGCTGGGCTTCCGCCCGCTGCGGTATGCGGATCATGGTTTTCATTTCTTTCGTCTTAATGCCTATGCCATCCCCTCCGACCCTGTCGTTGAACTCCCTCGGAGTCATCATCTCGGGGCCTTTCAGTCGTCTTCCGTATCTCAGCGCCTTGCGCCGTCGAACGTCCTTGGCGATGGAAAACGGGAGCTGGATGACCAGTGATAGCAGGCCGAAAAGCAGCGGGAGCTTGTAGAGATCGAAAAGGCCATCGCTACCGTAAACCGCAGTCCTGAGATAGGCACTCAAGGACGCGTCGATATAGCTCTGCTCCGGTCCCAGGTAAAGGATCGTATAGCCGCGCTGGAAGGCGGGCTGCGAGAGCGCGAGCGGGATGGGCTTGCCGCCCGGTTGCGGCGTCGTGCCGTCAGTCACGTCGGTGTTCGTCGCCAGACGCGGTTGAATTCCGCGAGCGCCCACCATGAGCGTGCGGTAGTTGTCTCGGCGGCTCATGCCGATTGCTCCTGCAACGCTCGATCGGATGTAGGTAGGCGTGTAGAACCGCTGTAGGGGGCTATTGCCGAAGGTGAACCGACAGTAAAGAAAAAGTCCGGTGAGAACGAGCGCCATGAATACCGCCCCGTACGTATAAATCGGGCTGTGCGGCGGCCAGATGATGGATTCCTTGCGTCCCCACTTTGTCATTGTCATCGCTATTTCCTTCCTGCGGTAGCCGCCAGCTTTCCAGCGAGGGCGTGCTTAGCTTCGCTGATCTCGTCGAGCAGTTTGTCGAACGCCTCCGGCGTGAGTCTCTGGCCCGCAGCCAGAGGCCGCAACACGTTTACCAAGAGCAAGCGAACCCCAAGAATCTCCGCGAGAGATGGATCGTCGGCCGAGTTTCCGCGGAGCTCTCGGAGGATTACGTCCCGCATCCATTCGCTCCGTGCTACCCCTTTTGCAGTCGCAATCTGGTCGAGGAGTTCAACCTCTTGTTGAGTCAACTTGAGGCATACCGTTGCGTTTCGGAAAACAGTCTTCCTCTGTGTTCTTTGTGAGTCGCTATGTTCGGCAAGTAAGGGCATCTGGAGTGCCTGCAGCGCGGTATACCGACGTATACCCGCATTTCATAAGTGTTCCGTTATGTGCACGTTTACCGTGGTATACCTGCACGACCCTATCAGGGGTGGAGTGTCAAAATTCTTCCGGTGCGAAGCACCGTTCTTGCACCACCACGAAATTGAATGGACGATCATGCCTTCACTGCGCGCCCAGAAGCCGTGGAATCGACCCCCGCTGCAAGCTTCTTTGTCGGCTGCTCCGTCGCACCATTGCTCGGGCCTTTTCGCACACGCAAAGCGGGGGCAACCTGCTTGGCGTGTGCCGTCTTCAGGAAGTCCTGGAAGTCGCGGTCCTTTGAGAAGACATAGTTGAGCGCCTTGTCCACAACATCATCCGCGGATGCGTGGATGAAAGCGGCGTACTGATCGACCTGCGTGGCGGTGACCTCATCGAGTCGGACAGAAGCACAGATGTGACGGCTCTGGTTGATCTCAAGCAGTGGCATGTGGGTTCTCCTTTATAGGTAGTGGAATCAGGGAGTCTTTCAGCGCAGAATTGGTTAGCAAGTCAGTAGCAATAGGCGCGGCAGTCCGCGCGAATGCTGTGGCATGTTCTACCTCGAAGACGGGATCAATAAGGAAGCGTTTCGCGTCGCGGTCATAGCCGCGAAGCGCAAGCACCTCGCGGACAACGCGGCGGCCTGGCTGACGTTCAACATGGACGACAAAATCGACGGCTTCTGCGATCTCGGCTTCGGTATCGGCGAACGTGCTTTGCGCGTGACTGCGCATCACGAGATTAGCGAAACGATGAAGGGCCTTCTCCGCCGAGTTGGCGTGGATCGTAGCCATTGAACCCGCATGGCCCGTGTTGAAGGAATCGAGCAGCGTTCGTGCCTCGATTCCTCGGACTTCCCCGAGAATGATGCGGTCCGGTCGCCAGCGGAGAGCGGACTTTAGAAGGTCGTCGAAAGTTATCTTGGCCTTAAACGTATCAGTCTGGCACTCTGTCGGCAGAATGTTCGGCTTCTGGATCTGAAGTTCGGAGGTGTCCTCGATGATAACGAGGCGATCCCGTTCGGGAATAAAGTCTGCCAGTATCCGCAATAGCGTGGTCTTGCCGGTACCCGTTCCGCCACTGATAAGGAGGGTCTTGCCGCTGCGAATCTGCTCGGCTAAGAAGTCCGCAAGCGCCAAAGTCAGAGTGCCGCGAGCGATCAGATCATCAACTGTGTAATGGCGGCTCGTGAATTTCCTGATGATGAGCGCTGGTGTACAGCGCACGACCGGTGGGATGACCGCCGCCAACCGACTCCCGTCAGGGAGTTGTGCGTGCAATAGTGGGTTGTCCTCGTCGAGCTTCTTACCGAGTTGATTGGCAATAACTTCGAGGCCAGTACGAAGCTTGCCGGCGTCGAAGGAAATCGTCTTTTCTTGGTGGACGATTCCGTCGCGTTCGCACCACCATGAGGCGTCGGGATTGCCCATGATCTCGCTGACGTTTTCGTCCAGCAGTAGCGACTCAATAGGCCGAAGGAATGGAAGGATCAATTCGAAGCTCATAGTGGAAACCTCACAGCGATGGAAGCCCAGCGGGTAGCCGGGCTTCCGAGAACGAAGAGCAAGGGCTTATGCGGCCGTTCGCTCCTGAGACGCATCCGCGTGCTCCTGATCTTCCGGAGCAGCCTTCTCAGCACGATCCAGCTTCAGGATCGAGGCGACCCGAATTTCCCAGACGCGCTGCTTCGTGTCCGTCTTCTTGCTGTCGTACTCCCGGGTGCGCAACTCCCCTTCCACCTGAATATGTGCACCCTTGGTGAGTGTCTTGGCGAACTCCGAGAGCTTGCCAAAAACGACGCAACGGTGCCATTCGGTATGCGAGATGTATTTGCCATCCTTTCTATAGGAGGACTTGGTTGCCAGCGAGAGAGTGGTGACGCTGAGGTCCGGGTTGTTGGTGCGAGCTTCTGGGTTGCTGCCGAGAAAGCCGATGAGGGTTACTTTGTTCTGGTACATGATCGTGTCTCCGTTTGTTGAATTCGCCCGTTGTTGCTCGGGTCACACTGGGCGGAGCTTAGCGAGTGGGCCCGGCTCCCAAGTGCTGAAGGTCTGCTTTCTGGGAGGGGCCCGAAAGAAGTTTGAGAGGCGTTCTTTGCCGGGGTTCTCAAACTTGTTTTGGGAGGAACCGAGACCTCGAAGGGGCGCAAAATGCGAAGCAGAAGACCGAGTGCCGCCGGGCGCCGGAAAGGCCCCGAAGCTGTGACCGAGTAAAAGACGGGATACATAACGGCAGACACGGGCCAGGGCAAAGTTCTCAGCTGCACACTGGCTGCGGAAGTTCGCCGCAATCGGAGTGCGATTCGAGCGGGAATGTCCTCCGGAAAGAAGGCGCAATTCGCAACCGCAGTTGGGCGTCGAAAGGCCCTTGTTCGCGGACACCACCGGATACGACGACAGGTCGGAAAAGCCAGCCGGATTAGCAGCATGAAAGACATGAATAAGCCTCTGGGCAGGTCGATGAGTTCCCTAGCTGAATGCCTGGTCGGCCCGAAAGCGCACGATGGTCAGACCGAGGGGGTTGACGGCAAGTTCATTGTTTTTCACATTCTCTCGAAAGACATAGGTGACGCTGGCTGTCCATCGCTCCCGCTTGAGTTCGGAATGATCCGCGGGGTTGGTATATACCTTCTCGAATTCAATGCGCGCTGAATACGGAGACTGTCGCAGGTCGTCAAGGATGACGTTCTTGATCTCCACATCGACGTACGGCAAGGTGCTATCTTTAACGTAATTCTGAATGCTGTTGTCCTTGCGCTCCTGGTCGATCACGGCGCGTTGCACGTCGCTATTGAGGAAGTAGAGCGACTGCGTTTGATCACGTTCGATGGTGAAGCGGTTGCGGTTGAAATACAGTTCTGCCCAGCGGGTGAGGTAGTACTTGTTCTCCGCTTCCTGCGGGCGATACTGAAAGTTCCGATAGTCGATGGCTTCGGCGTGGCCCACGTCGTTAATCCGCACGATCAGTGGGTGCATGTTGGCGAGGGCTTGCTGACTCTTGAAGGTGAGCGCCGCGAGGCTAATACACACTGCGGCGAGCACAAGAATCGTCACCTTCAAGTAAGTATTCATCACCAGTGGATCACCGTATTGCTCCAGGTAACGTTCTGCGGCTCGGGTGATCTCCGGCGTCGCTTTGGTTTCCATATTCGTTGTTTCTGTGGTCATCTGTGACCTCATTTCCCTTGCCAATTAGATCGCCGCTCGTATCGCCATTACCGCAACGCCCAGGCCTCCACCGTGTCCACCAGTACCGCCAGTGAATAAGCTGTGGGTCATAGTTGGAATTTTGAAGAGGATGTAGATGTTGACCAGTACCAGAAGGACGAGAAGCGGTAACGTCTGCACGATCAGTGAGGGGTCCGAAAGGCTTTGGCCGAGTTGGATGTAATAGTTCGTCAGGACATGAGACAAAACGTTCAGCGTGGCTGCGGCAACGACCTTGTAGAAGCTGAACCCGAGATACGCCTTGAGCCATCCCCAGAACAACCAATCGAGCTTGTCGAAGACAAGAAATGGGATAAAGATCGGTCCGAGTAGTCCGATGATCGTTGCCGCAATTGCTCCATACGCCACAATGGCGGATACAATCGCGGCCAGCATGGCTAACAGGAATTGCACAACGAAGTACACGATCGCGTAGTAGGGATTCATCATGCTGTTCAATATTGACGGCCCTGTCTTGGACGAGGCCGCGTGAATCTCGTTCAGCATCGTGTTTGAACCATCCGATCCAATGAGGTTGACTAGACTGATCGTTCCGCCGTCGATGAAGCCCTTGATGGAAAAACCAAGTCCGGGAATAGAGCTGTCGTAGTAGTTCACCATCACGTATGCAAAGGTGAGCAGCATGAAGAGGTTAAGAAACCTCCCCATGCTGAACCCCGGTCCCCCATGCGCGGATGCCAACGCCTCTTGCACGCCAAACCAAACCATCATGATGGTCGCCAGTGCCAGGACGATATGAACTCCCATCGCTGTAATTGAGGGAGCGGCCGTTGCTGCGAGCGATTGACACGCCTGCGCGATGTATTGAAAGAGACTCATATATTCGTCCTTCAGATTCTTCGCGTCTTTAGTACGCCTGCGTTAGGAGGTTGGCGGAGCCGCTGCTGGTCGTGGTGATATTGGCGTTGTAGTAGCTCTCGTATCCTGCCGAGTCACGAAACGTCGATTTCATCGCGTCCTGCTGCTGTTTTTGGGCAACGATCTGTTGCAGGGCAAGATTGGCGTTGATTTGGTTTGCGTCTTGTAAGGTGCGCAGTTGCAAGAGCAGGGCCTGGTTAATACGTTGCAGTTCAGCCATGATGGTCTGCTGCGACGGGTCCTGGGTTTGGGTGGCGGCCTCCAGATTCGCAATGTCCGTCTGTCTTGCGGTCTGGTTGGCGCGGATGGTACCGAGAGATTGCAGGTTGTTGGTCATCACCGAGTCGCTGATATCAACAGTCGCGCCCTGTGCTGCAATCTGGAGCTGTCCGGCCATACTCGCGGTGCCGTAGCCGGGAATAATGCTGTTCGTGTTCGGAACGCTAACTTGCTGGTACGCGGATGCGGCGCCCTTCCCGGTGTTTGCCGAATTGAGCCAACCCATCGAATTGCCATACGTGTTCGAGATTTGCTGCAGGAGTAGCAAGTCGGAGGTTGGAGACAGAAACCGCGCATAGAGCATCCTGGGTGCGAGGATCATCTGGTGGGTGAGTTCGTATTGCTGCTTTGCGACGTTGTACGCCTGTAGCGCCGTCGTGGCGATCTTGACTGTGTTGGTAAAGATCTGTTGGCCTTGCTCAATCTGGCGGACTTCGTTGGCGATGGATCTCTGTTCGTTTTCGATCTGCGTGACGGCGTGACCTGCCTGCGTAGGATCGAAGACGATGCCGGAACCGAATTGTGCATTTCCGAACGGTTGCAACGCCGCAAACCCAACGGCGAGCACGGTAAGGGTTAGTTTCCTCATTTGTCTCATCCCTTCGTCGCCGTTGGTTTCGTTATGCTTTACAGCGGTACGGCTCTACTGCTGTGCAGCGATGATCTCTTTCTGGAGTTGCGCAAGACGATCGGCCTGCGGCTTGCACCGTGCTTCGCGTTCTTTCTTCTTGGCTTCTAGGGCCGCTATCTCTTCTTGAGTCAGCTTCTTTCCGGTCAGAAGATCCGCCGATCCGGCGGTCTCCGGATCTAGACAGTCCTTGGCATAGGCGGGATATTCGGCGTTGTATTGATCCTGCAACTGCTTTACTTTTGCGGCTTTGCTCTGACAGCCGGCAAGGGTGAGAGTCCACAGCACTAAGAGGGAGAGGGCAATGATTCGCATGGGGATCCTCCTCAAAACGTCTGTGGAATAGTGTGGTTGGAGTACGCAGGGAGAAGCAAGTCCTGAGTGAAATACACTTTCACGCGGTGGCCCTCTCGAATTGTGATTGTGGGCGGTATCTGTATGAAGCGGTCAAGGATCGTGGTGGCAGACTGTGAAACACTACCCGCAGCCCCGTTGGTGAATGCCTGGGAACCGCTCGTTGTAATGGTGCCTCCACCCTGCGCGATCTGGCTGGCTCCCGCAATCACACCCAAAGCAATCGAGGTGCCGAAGATTTGGAGATAGTGGTTATTAACTTTATCTTTCAGTCCTTCCTCTCCGATCTGATCAAGGCCTTGGAACTGATCGAGATCGACGGAATAACCATCCGGCATTATCAGGCGGTGGAAGACCACTGCCATGCGACGCTGTTGGCCGAAACCGGCCGCTCCAATCTTCTTTGCCTCGCCTAAAACAACCGTTCCCTCGGGAATGATGACGTGTTGATGATCGTGCGAATACAACGGATTTGAGACCAAGACTTTAACCGGCCCTACGGCATCTCCATCCAGACGATTCATGAGAACAGTGTCGAGAACCGAACCCTCGTAGATGAGATAGGGCTGACCGACCGCTGAATCAACATTGGCCTCCAGTGGGCGTTTATAGCCTCCAGGTGTGTCCTCTTGTTTTCCTTCGGCTGGTGGGGAGACGTGACTGCTGTCTGTCTGCCGTTCGGCAGTGCCATATTGGGCGGGCATCGTCTGTCCTTGCTGTGGTTGTTGCGGCGGATCGGCAGAGCGGGAGTACACAAGATTTGAAGCGAAACGGGAGTTGTCAGCTCGTTCGCGTTCTTTCGCGGCGATCAACTGTGCCTGTTGTTGCACAGGCGTGAGTTGCATCTGCATATTGCCCTGCTGCGCTTGCGGGCAGGGCTGACCCGGAATACAGGGCACGGCAACGCCGGTCGGTCCATAGGCCGCGGCTGCCGCCCGCTGCTGGGGAGTCGCAGACGCGAGCGCTGAATCTCCCATCGCAGCGGCAGCCATCGTAGCCTGCTGTTCTTTCTGACGTTCAGCCTGAAGCTGGTTCTTCAACTCCTGCACGTTGCTGTCGGTGTTGTCCTGCAAGGTGGGCTGCGGTGGTTGCCCTTTCGCGCTGGCCTGTTGCGCGGGGGTCTTCTTGCCAGACGAACTGAAAAGCGCGGCCACAATCACGAGCAATGCCGCACCCAGATACACGAAGGTCTTGAGATTCTTCTGCAACACGCCTTTTGGCAAGGCGAGGTTGGGGCGCAGCGTTGGCTCGGCTTGCGGCCCGTTGCTGGGAGTAAAGGCGTTCTCGCTCATGACGATGAACCTTTGCGCGTGAATTCCATCTTCTTTTTGCCAAGCTCCACGTATCCGCTATCCATGATCTTGGGAATGATGTACGTTCCATCCCGAAGGTCGTAGGTAACGAGGTTTGGCTTGCCGTCTTTCATCTCATAGACACTGAACTTCTCAGGCGCATTCGTCTTGATGTAGGTGAACCTGTCGTCGTGATAGATCGACTGAATGTCGAAGGGGGCTTCGTTTGCCTTGTAGGCATAGTCGAACTTGAGCTGTGTTGGATATGCGCTCTTGTACTCATCCACAGCCTGCTCAACGTGCGATTGCAGGGCGGCAAGTTGCTGCCGCGATTGTTCGAGTTGGGCCGCGGGCACGAACTGCGGAGGGCCGCTCGCGGCCACGATCGCTGAGCGGTCGGCGGGTTCGACGATCACCTTCAGATCAGGCGCGGTAGAGTTGGGCCCGGATATGTCTTGGAGGGTGAAACTGTAGATGTTCCCCTTGTCCGTAATGAGATTGAGGTTGGAGCTGATGCCCTGCTTCGCCGGATGGACGAAGCAAAAGTTCCCAACCACGTCCACGATCCAAAAGTCCTTGTCACCCGTGGCGGCTTCCATGATCTTCTCGGTCGTGGGCAGTTCGATAAGGGTCGTATATTTCAACTTGGCACGGATCGGAATGATGTCCTGCGAGTGATACTGCACAGTGCGCGCAGAGTCTTGGGCGAAAGCACCGATGGAAGAAAAAACCAAAGCGCAATTGACGACGAATTTCAGAGGCCGCATAGAGCTCTCCTTAGCGGTTGTTGTTCGAAGTTGATATGGCCAGCACGCGCGGCCGGAACGGATAATCTTCGGCCAGATGGCGAAGTCCATCCGCAATATCGAAGCGGTCGAAATATTCCTGCTTCTTGAGGTTGTCGCGGGCGTTGTTGGTCGCCATCCAGTGCGAGACCGAATCGACGTTCAAGTGCACTTTTTTGGAGGTCTGCGCCTTGCGAATCAGCATTTGGCCCGGCGGAACAAGCCCGTCGATAAGGTCCAGTTCCGTGTCGTTCAGATGAAACGCTTCGCGGTAAACTTCACGGTTCATGTCCGGGTTGGCGAGGAAGATCTTTGTCGGGCAACTCTCTGCCACTATTGCCAACATCCCCGATTCCTCAAGCTCTTTGATGGATTGCGTCGCCAGAATCATCGCCGCTTTGTGCTTGCGCCATGTCTTCTGCGCCTGCACCACATAATTGCGGATCGTCTCGTTCTTGATAAAGAGCCACGCCTCGTCGAGCAGGAAGAACTTGGGTGTGCCGAGCTTCTTGGGGTCAGTGATCTCATTAGATGCTCTATGCAAAACATAAAAGAGGAGTGGTTCCAAGACCTCCGGCGCATCGTTCCAGCCGTGGAAATTGAACGTCTGAAAGCTCTTGAACGAAAGGGTATCCTCGGCGTTGTCGAAGAGGAAGCCGTACTGTCCGCCGCGGGTCCAGCGGTGCAGGCGTTCTTTTAACTCGCCGATGATGTTGCTGAAGTTTGAGATCGTGCGCTGGTTCGGCTCCAGCACATAAATCCGCTCGATCGCATCCCAGAGCCGACGTTCTTCTTTGAAGTCCAGACGATAACGCTGCGCGTTGCCCTCAATGAGTACCCGGAAGAAGCTGAAGAGAAACTGCAGGTTCTCTTTGGTCTGAGACAGCGAGAAGGGGTTGATGGTGAAGTCCCGCGCTTCCTGACCCACATTGAGATACGAGCCCTTGAATATCGTCGTGAGCGACTCGAAGCTGCCGCCGATATCAAAGATGAAAGTCAGCGGCTTATACTTCTGCGCGTTCTGCAGCAGAAAAACGCAGAGGTAGGACTTGCCACTGCCTGTCATCCCGAGAATCAGGGTATGGGCAACGTCGCGGGTGTGCAGGTTGAGAAAGTACGGCGTGCTGTTGTCGGTTTCGACGACTGCCAGGCACTCCGTGCCGAGATGCGCGTTCGTCTTTTCACCGGGAAGAATCGTAAAAAGAAAGGACAGGTCGGCGTAATTCGTGTTCAGCAGATACAGTTGGCGAAGGTTGAGCGCATAGTTGCCTGGTACGGTGGCGAAATAAGCGTTCAGCTGGTTGTAGGTTTCCGCAAACAGATTGCCGTCGGCGTTGGTAAAGACGCCAGTAAACTCGGCCACAAGCTGATCGAGTTCTGCTCGTGATCGGCCGTACAGCACGATCGTGAGGGAGAAGTTGCCAAGTGATTGACCGTCGCCCAGGGCGCGCAGGCAATCGCCAAGATTCTCAATATCGGCCTGCTTGGACTCGTCCACCAGCACGTCGCGTGGGTTCGCCTTCGTGGTGTCGTTGCCCATCTGGGAGACAAATCCTGTTTTTGACATATTGAAGTGGCGTCGCCGCTTGTTCACCTCTTTGCGGGCCTTGTCCGCGGGGAGCGGAGTCCACTCCGTGACGGCATAGAAGTTGGCCGGAATCTTTAACAGCGCGTCCAGCACCAGGGGCTTCGTTTCGGTGATGGCCTCTTTCATCGTCAGCACTCGGACGATGTGATCGCCTACCCGCAGATGATCGCGTTCTGCTTCGATGTCGGAATTGACCACCTGATAGTCGAGAAACTGCGTGGACTGTGGGCTGCCGGCAACACGCCAGTCGTCATAATTCAGCAGGCAGCGGAAAAAGGTGAATTGCCCCTGCTGGTTCAAGACCTCGACTTGCATGAAATCCGCAAGCTGCCGAGCGAATGCCTTCACGTGCTGGTCGAGCCGCTGAAGATCGCGCTCGATATGCGCCCGCAACAGCTTCTTCATGCTGTCGTTGGTGAACTGCGATTTGAGTTCGGCAATCGCGCCCTCCGGATCGCGTAACAAGCGAGCTAGCGCTGTGCCGACGCCGGTCTTCGACCGGGCGCCTTCGAGCAGGATGCAATAGAAGATTTCAACCTGATAGAGATGGTCGCGCTTCGCTTCAAAGAACTTCCGTCGCTGGTCAATAGCCGCTTCGACAATGGGGTCATCATATGTTGCGAACGGTATGTCGGGGCGGTTCGATTTGAAGAGGTATTGGTAAACATGGAAGCCTGGGCCAAAGGCTTTCAGCGCCGCCTCCAACCGCTTCACCGCATACTCCTGTTGGGAGCGGTCCAGACTTTCGTAGTCCACACCGGGAACACTGAGAACCATGCCTAGATCGCCACTTTTGGTGAGGAAGGCCGTCTCGTTCCAGAAGCCATAGAGGTTGATGTGGTCGTTGAGCGCCGCACTCTCTTTCCAGGGCTTGATGACTCTATCGAGACGCAGCATCACACTACCTCCACGCGGGGAACCTGCTGCTTCGCGGCGTCATAGCGCAGCTTATAGCGTTCGGACTTTGCGAGGATCCGGAGGAATGCCGGATCGCTGTTCGTTACCCAATGGCCGAAGGCAAATCCGCCAATGAAAACGGCGCTACCTGCCAGGATGGAATTGAAGAGGTTGAAAGCTCCTACTGCGCCGACGCATATGAAGTAGAACAGTGTGCGTTCCACGCCCAAATAGGTGAGCGGCTTGTGCAGGCTCTTGAAGACTCGATTTGTGCGATGCTTCTGCTGTGCTTTGTCTGGCATAAGTCCCTCGTCTAAGAATGGGGCGCAGGTCGAGCGCTATACGCCCCAGAGCCAACTCAAGACATTCACTGCCATAACCGCGATCCCCGTTCCGGCGGCGACGCCGGCGAGCGCCTTTTTCGCGCCGGGTTCGCCGTGTGCGAAACCGTAACCGCCGATCACGATCGCAACCAGACTTGCAACCTTCGCTATGGTGCCAGTGAAGAGCCCTTGTATGGCGTTAAAGCCGGTGTCGAACGGTGAACCCTGTGCCAGTGCTCTCATGGGCATGAAAAACAGTAGGGTGAGCAGAGCGGCGGTTATAAGCGCCGATTTCGACCCTCGAAGAGGCGTGATTGTGTGACCGAAACGGAATCTTCCTAAACGTGACATATCCACCTCCGCAGCGCCTTAATGTGGCTGCCTTTCGCGCAAAACTAACCTCACCCAATCAACAAGTCCAACGGCATTGCTGCGATCACGTGTGTTGGAGAAGGACGTCTACAAAGGTTAGAGCGACGCTATGGATGGAGTTGTTGTCGAGGTGCGAGTGAGAGCGCCTTGTAAACGATTCGTAATCAAGGACAACGGCATCTGCGATCGCTCTGTACGTGGTTTTGAAAGCCACAATGCAAAGCTTCGCAGCTTTTTTTCCCTGAGAACAATGCGGGTGGTGACACGCACGAACTCTAACTTAAGCAGAGTTCGTTCTGGATTGCCGACCAACGAGTGGCGAGCCGATTCCAGGGTTGTGAGTGCTATTACGTCAACTCGTCAACTGATAAACTCTTTGCCCAGTATTCTTGCGCGGTATGCGACGCAGGCCGTACCATTTCAATCATGTTCGCTTTTCGTTGGCTCTTCTTCGTAACAATTGCATTCAATATTGTTGCTCTCGGGCAGGAAGGTGGCCCGTCGGAGAAAGACCCGCACCGTCCACCGTGCACTAGTGCTCAATGTCGCAAAGTGAAATCCTTCGTAAAAACTCACTACTGTGGCGCTCCAGAAGGAAATGGCCCCGATGATAGCTGTGAGATTCGGGAGCCGAAGAAGCGCTTGAATGTCAAAGTGACTGCGAACTACGAGTGCAAATGGGTTGATGGAGTGCGAAATTGCAAACAGTTGGAAGAGCCGTCTGTTGAATTGCGCGGTATTCTCGTCGGCGAGCTGCGGAGGCTTGGTCTACCTGCAAAGGCAAAGGGACGTACTTACTTCACGGCTTGGCAGCCGACTGGGTTGGATTGGTCGCTGGCGAAAGCATACTACTATGACATCGAAGGTTCGGACGTGACGTTGTGCCAGGTTATTGCGATCGTCGACCAGAATTCTCATGTGTCCGTGCTGCGAAAGGTGCCCTTCCAAAAGACTGACGCAGATAAGAACACAGTGACGACATGGTCCCCACTTGATTTAGCTGATGTAAACGCTGACGGGCAAATCGAGATCATCTTGGAAGGGGACGCTTATGAAGATCATTGGATCGAAGTTGTTGGCATGAGGGACGGGTCGTTCAGGACGATCTATTCTGGCCTTGGGTATTATCTGTAGCCTGCAACTGTCGAGAACAGGCAATGCCGCTCAAAATCCTTTGGCCAGGTCGATGAGTGCAAACGATGTTACGCCAACCGCGTGATACCCTTCGTATCAGAACTCAAGGCATACAAATGCCAGCGATCAAAAGCTTAAGTGAAACCCTTGCCTGCAACGGGTGCCCGATGCGGGAAAAGTTCCCTGATCACCATTTCGTACCTCCGCAAGAGCCGAAGAATCCCGCCCACGATCTTGTCCGACTGGTGATCGCAGAAGCGCCCGGTGAACGAGAATCGGAAGTCGGTGAGCCGCTAAGGGGCAAGGCGGGCCAGTTCTTTGACAAGCTTTTGGAGGACGCTGGAATTCAGCGGGATGGACTCACGATTACGAATTGCCTGTCCTGTCGTCCTCCAGACAATATTTTTCCCACAGACCGCAGGGCTTGGTCGTCGAAGTCGAAACGGTGTTACATCTCGAAAGAGGATGGCGTTAAAGCTGTTCACCATTGCAAGGAAAACCACCTCGATCCGCTGCTTCGGTCTCGCAAATGGAATCGTGTGGACCTTGTTGGAGGCCACGCCCTCCGAATCGTCGCACAGAAGGAGGGGATTAGCGAGTGGAGAGGCCGTCCGCTTAAATTGCCCAGCGGACACAAAGCAATAGCTATCCTGCATCCCTCATATCTCATGACCTACAACAAGAGTATGCGCGAGAACACCTTGAACGATCTCAGAAAGAGCCTCGAAGAATCCGCCGACTGATGTAAGCAGCGATTACACTCATCGTGGCGGCCAGTGCTCTTTTTGAACGTGTTACGAGCAACTTGAAAAACGAAATAGATCTTCACGTTCGGGCCTATCGTGGTGACAGAAGTGCTCGACCGTCGGCCATCCGGTCTTCCTGCGCGAAAGATGCAGAATGCCACTCTGGTCTGCAATAATTTTCTTATGTGCGGGCGCTATCGTCTATCGCGGAGGAAACAGGCTGTTGAAGAGTACTTCGACACCGCCCCGGTGGAGCATGACTGGAATCCCCGATACAACATCGCCCCTACCCAGAGTGTCCCCATCATCCGCCAAAATCCGAGATAACCTGTCCGGGAAATGTCGTTTGTTCGCTGGGGACTCATTCCATCGTGGGCAAAAGACTCGTCTGTTGCGGCAAAGATGATCAATGCAAGATCCGAAACTGCGAGCATGAAGCCTGCGTTCCGGGATGCACTGAAATCTCGCAGGTGCCTGATTCCTGCGGACGCGTTCTACGAGTGGAAGAGGATCGGGAAATCGAAACAGCCATACTGTTTCGAAGTCAACGAAGGCGGGTTGTTCGCTTTCGCTGGGATTTGGGATCGCTGGAAGAACGCCAGGGGCAACGCTGCGGAAACCTTCTCGATTTTGACCACAACGCCGAACGCCGTGGCCGCTGTTGTCCCCGACCGCATGCCAGTCATCCTTGATCTCGACTCTTACGATCTGTGGCTCGATCCGGGGATGAAGGATGTGGGTTTGGTTTCCGAACTGTTGAAGCCCTGCAATGCCAAGATCATGCGTTCTTATCCCGTGAGCACTCGCGTCAACCAGGTGATTAACGACGATGCAGCATGTTCCGCACAGGTGGAACTCGTCGAGACTCAGAATCAACTGCTCTTCTAGACTAGTAATCGTGATTGCAGCGGTGTTGCCAGCCTGTCTCAACTTGCTTGCTGATCAACGCGCAAGTGTCCGGGATTGCCCTCCGACATTGCTCCGCGACACGCTGGGACATGTCCAAAATATCCGTTCCCTCGAATGCCACGCTTGCACTTTGGGCAAGGTCTAACCACGAGCGCCTGTTTCTGCGAAGGCGCCACAGGGCGGGTTCGCTCCGGCGTCACTGTTTCGAGGCCATACTCATCAATGAGCCACTTCGCGACGGCTGGATCCATGAGGCCGAAAGTTAATTCCGAGCTGTGCCGTAGACAGAATGCCTCGAAAGCTCGGTCGGTCACCGAGGTATCCATTACCTTGAGTTCCCCATCGGCGACCCATTTCCCCACTTCGACAGTAGTGACACCCAAGAGTTTCGCAACTCGTCCCCACGAGTGCCTTTCGTTCTTGTTACGCACGGCCGCATCGGTTTCTGCCTCCATCCCCGGTAGGGTCATGGTTCCATGTTTGCGGCAGAATTCAGCCAGGGAGACTGCAGAGATCCGCGGATCGCGGACTCTTAGAAGACCAGTACCAATCAAACGCTGCAGTCGGCGATGGCTTACGTGCAAAGTTTGTTGGATTCTTCGCAATGACCAGCCGTCTGTAACTCTCGCGCTTATGGCTCGGCCTTTAAGGCGGAATCGAACTGATTGTTCTGAGCGTTGGAGCTTTTCGGCTATCGCTTTGACCGGCTCATAACCGGCGCGCGAAAATAATTCTTGTTCCTCTTCCCTTGTCCAAGGTCGTCGATCTCCCTTTCGTTTGTCTGCCTGTTCTTCGTCCAGCCAACCTTGACTTCGGGCGAATCTCGACACCACGTAGCCCGCGAGTCCCGGATAAAGCGCCCTTACGGTCTTGATTGCTTCGTTCTTTTTCCGGCCACCGCTTCGATAGCCCTCGCGAAGAACCCCAATCGCAGAGTCGCTCCAATCGACCGCTGTCGCACTCTTGCTGCGTTCCTTCTCGCGCAGGTGTCGCATGCGGTGCCAGACCTGGGCAGGTACTAGCTCCGGGGTTAGCTGCCGTACTCTTTTGACGGCCTCTTGAGTACCTCGCGGACCATATTTCATCCCGACGACGAGGATCTGGTCTATCTCGTGGAACCAACGGAAGGATTGGCTTTGCTTCTGTCTGTCGGGATTGATTCCATCTTCCATAGGCAAATCGACCGGTGCATCTGGCTTCTGCTTCCGAGAATCACAGTTGCCCCATACCTATAAAAGGAACCAAAACAGTACCGAACCTATCGAAAATATTTTCGCTACTTTCTGTTCTCGTTCGGGTTCTTCTTGACATCCCTTTCTGTCGGATGGCACGCTTGCGTTAGCCCTCTGGCCGGGTACCACGCAATTGCTGATGTGAGGCACTGGTATGCCAGCCCGCGAACCCGGTCCGGAGTGGGTCCTTTCAGGTGTCAACCCTCGTTCGGACTCGGCCACCGAAAGCGAACTCTTGAAAGCGGCTAGATCGGCGTGGCCGAAGGCATTGGCCCACGTCAGACAAGTTCAATCACAAAATCCATTCAATGACGACGGACTCTTGGTCGCTGAAGTGTGGGAGAGCGTTCTGCAATCTGTTTCCATGACGCTCGATCGGATGAACGGCAGGCGGGGTGAGATCGGAGATCTGGAGGCTTATCTTCTCGGAAGTTTTTACCATCGGCTTAACCGTGCTCTGAAGAAGGAACAACGCCGCGAGGAAACGATCCGTCTTGTGCCTTCAATCGAGGAGTTAGAGGTTCTTGGTGCGGCGAATCAGGCGGAGCAGCAAAACATTGAAGGCTCACTGCATGCTCACGAGATTCTTGATCGAATGGACGAGTGGAGCCGCAAAGTTTGGGTTGCGCGTGAGTACGGCTACAGCTGGAAGCACATCGGTCGCGTTTTGGGACTTCCTGGCGATAGCGTCATGCTTCGCTTCCGACGCCGTATGAAAATTCTACGAGCACGTCTGTCTGGAGGTAGATGAAATGCCAATGTGTCGTGAGGCTCTCCTTCAGTTACACTTGGGCTGTTTTTCAGATTGAATTGTTAGCGAGTGGACCTCTCTGAGCAGCGAAAGCAAATCCAACGCGGCTGACAAGCGCTTGCTTGACATTCTCCGGCAAGGCTTATCGACAGAGTTCCCTAATCCCGAGAGGATCGGCTGTCCGGGGACTCCGCTACTCAAGGGCATGGCACAAGGGAAGGTGTCTCTCACCGAAGCAGAGCCTTGGCTTGACCACCTCGGCTCATGCAGTCCGTGCTTCAAAGAATTCAAGGAGTTTCGCAGGCAATCGGCGATCCAGCGCCGACGTGTACTCACTTTGGTGGCTACTGCTGCTGTTCTGCTTTTCGCGGTGGGGGGATGGTTGTTGGTGCGAGCTCGACACTCGGTGGAAGCGACTGACACAGCCGTCTTGGATCTTCGCGAGCGGTCGGTGGCTCGCGGGCAGAGCCAGGCCGACGTTGGTCAGGCACCTCTGGAGATTCCTCGAACCGCTAAGCACCTGATTGTTGATCTTCCGATTGGGAGCAAAGAAGGAACCTACGATGTCGGTCTACTCACAGAAACGGGTGATCAAATTATGCGCGCAACGGGGTCGGCACAACTGCATGACCACATTACCGATCTGCGGGTCGATGTTGACCTCGGTAGTATTCGACCCGGCACTTATTCTCTCGCGGTTCGGCAGCCTAGTGTTGAGTGGACCCGATATCCCGTCCGAGTGTTTTGAAGACTATCACCGGTGACGCGAACACTCGTTGCCATTCGTGATTTTCGTAAAGTCCCTGACTACCATGAGGGTTGTCTACGAGCACGGCTGAGTCGGACGAAGGCGCTGCGAATGGCTAGCGAGCGAGAGCAATTCTCAGCCGGCGGGCACGATCTCTGAAGGCGAGTTCACCTCCCTCCAGAATGTCGCACACGATTTTTCGGATGGGAGCTTCCTCCAGTCCACCGGAACGATATGAGATTGGCGGTAGTCCTGAAGTGATCTGTGGCCCAACCTCGGCAACGATGACTTGGTCTGCATCAGCGTTGATCACTAGGTTGGCGTTGTGCGTGACCATTATGACCTGGCGCTTTTGCTTTGCCGCCTGGAATAGAGGAACGAGTTCGTCGTATACAGACTTGGGATCGAGATTTTCTTCCGGCTGATCTATGATGAGTGGACGATCATCGCCATCGTCGAGCGCAAGGTAAAGAAGTAACAGAACGATGCCACGCGTTCCTGGGGATAGCTTCCGTATGTCGATGCCGTCATAGTTGATCCCGTATTCGATCGCGATGTGGTCGGTACTGTAGAGCCACTGAGCAAAACGCCTAGACCAGGGACGATAGTTGATCTGATCAGTACGGTGGTATGGTGCTTTCTCTAGTAATGCGTCTTGATGCTTGGATCTGAACTCGGTCATTGCCCGCGAAACAGCGGAGGCGTCACCGGTCGTCCAAGCACTGAGCAACATCGCGTTCGCTTCTTTCTCCAGCGACCCGATACCCTTGAACGGTCCTCCACGAAGGTCGAAGAGAGCCTCGCCTCTTTTGGCCCACGCCGCGACGTCTGCGACACGGGTTACAGTGAACGAAAGGCGCGCAAGCGTACCGCCAGCCTTCTCCAAGCGCGTCCTGAGCGGAGCATACAGTTCATCCAGCACGCGCTCCTCGGCGAGCACGGCTTGGAACACACGGGTATAGCCCTGCTCGCGCTCGGTGACTAAAGCGCCAGCCCTGTCTCTGGCGCCCTGACAATCCTTGAGTTTCTCACGCAGGCGCTCTAGCGCGGTCGTCTCTTCAGTGAGTCGTCTTGTGATAGCGGCAATCCTGTTTGCAGTCTCCTTGTCCGCCGCGACAAGCTTTTCGAACCGCCCGATTTCCGCCTCAATCAGAGCGAGGGGCGTTTTCGACAGATCCGCATCTGCGGCCAAGAATGAGCCGCTTGCATCGGCTGGACTGGTCGGAGGCATCCCCTTCCAAGAAGTTGCACCCCTTTCCGCTTCCGCCGCCCTCTTCGCCACAATGGCATCGACATCCCCCGAGTAATCAAGAAGAAAGCGTTCCCATTCGTTTGAATCAAGGCCGGCTTTACTGTGGCGCTCCGTCATCGACCGCAGAGTGCTTGGGGCCTGATGTTGTCGGACATCCGACACTTCACCCTTCAAGGCAATCAGAGTGGCCTGTTGGGTCGCGTAATAGCGCAGGTAACCGCGGACAGTCTCTGCAGCACCAATGAGAGTCTGCAGTCGCTCACTCGTCTTATTCTGTCCCTTCGGCAGAAGATTTTTCCGGTCACTCTGATAGCGGGTGACAAGCTTTTCCTTTTCCGCAATCTGGGCTGTCAGTGCGGGAAGCTGCCTCGATTTGTCTATCTCAATTCCGATCTGGTCCGAGGTGGTTGCCAGCGCTGCCTCTTCTCGCCGCCTGACGTCGCGGTATTGACTAGTTCTGAGTTCAAGAAGCTCCTCGAAGTCCACGGCACCGTCTCTTTCGAGCGACGGATGAGCCTCGAAAATGACACGCTCAATCTCCCGGATCAGCGTGGGCATTCCTTCGATGGAACAGAGATCCTCCACGAACTGCTGCGACAAATAGCGTGCGCGAGGATATGCATCTGTTGACGGGCTCACAGGTTTGTCCAAGGGGCAAGTACTGGCGACGCCGCTCAACCACGTCAGTTTTACTCGCGCACCGATCAGATGTTCAGCGGCCCGCGCTAGAAAGGATGGGTACGCGGATTCTTGATAGGAGTCGCACCCAGCCGCGAGTACGTCCGCCAAAGCGGTCTTCCCCGATCCTCTTGCGCCGATGATGGCCACTAAACCAGGGTTAAGGTGAAGGATAGGTGTTTGCGCCCAAGGAGCGTTCTGCATGGCGATTTCATCAATGACCTGCGAGGGAGCTACCCATGAGGGAGCGTTCGGCCCAACATACGCGCGATCTGGATCGATGCAAGCCTGTTTTAGCGCGTCAAATGTTGGCGTGCCTTTAATCCAGCAGAACCGATCCTCAGCCGGCTTTCCGACGTGGGCGAGTTCGTGAGCATCAGATCCCCATATGCATGGTTTCAAGCCGCCATATCGCTCCACGAGTTCCTTGACCGACGCCTTACCGTGTCCGAGCCAGAAGTCTCGCTGGTTTCGACTACCTGCGAAGATGGCGTGTGCAGCTTTCTCGATCTCTTCACGTAGGGTGGCATCTGCGGCATCCTTGAGTCCAGACGTGCCGTCAGCGCCGCCCGCAACGGCGATAACGATATTTTCGGCGGCCCACGCCATACCGCGATGCGCCTGAATTAGGTTGTCGAGGGAGACCTTGAATTGTGTGCACCCGTGCCGAAGCGCAGCTTCATCATCGACGTTGCCGGGATCTGCACGTCTTCCAAGGCGAATCAGATCTGCGGGTGTGCAGACGAATTTGTCGCTGAAGGCCGAAAAGAGAAGTTGTCCGAGAAACCGGTTTAGTTCCGAGATGTGGTTGGGATCGTTAGGAGAAACGAGAAGATGGATGTTGACGAAGTGTCCCTTTACTGTACCGGTATTCAATCTCAACTCGATGTTCGGGAATAAAAGACCGCTGTTCCTGAGCCGCCCCTTCTCTCTCTCTGCTTTTGCACGTTCATATGACCTAGTGATGCAATAGTCAGTGATTCCGATTGCCGCCAGCGGAGGCGACGCGGTTTCGAGGGCAACCAGATAGGCGTCCCATCCTGACGCGGGGTACCGATCCTCACGGATTGTGCCAGGTGCATGGACATGTGGCTCCCAGCGGTGCCACTCGGAGCCGCGGCCTGCTATCGTCATCGTTTTGACCTCACGAAGGGTTGCCGACAATCTGGGGTTCTGCGCTACACTCCTCGCTTGCACAACGAACTTCCACTCATCGCGGTTTTCGTGAAGCGTAGCAAACGCGACCGTTACCGGGGGCTCTTCTCCAACCCACGCCTGCGACACAAGTTTACCAACCAACCCGCGCACTTCACAGATTTCGATCCCAAATATCGTCTATCAATTCCCAGCAACAATGTTTTCGTCGAACAGCAACCGAGAAATTCTTTTGGCCGAGCGCACTTTGGGTGGTGACACTCCGGCCGCTTCGATTCGCCGGACTGCAGCGCACGCTAAGATCATGTACATCCAGTTGGTTATGGTCGCTGGCCGACTAGCTATGTCTGGAATTGCGCACTCGAAACGAAGCGCGTTTGACTGAAATCTTCTTCCAGTCTAAAACAACTCAAACTACGCGCTCCCAGCCAGCGGTCGTCGTAACCGGGTCGCCACATCGCGCCGGCAAATCGCGCCACGGGCCTGACGGGCGTTCATCGCGGGTGCCTCAAGGAGTCCGCGAGGATGAGGACCCCAATGTCAACCCAGCCAGGTCCGGCAACACCAGCCCTTACGACATACTTTGAACCCTACGTGTCAGTTGAGAAGGCCGCTCAGTATCTCGACGTCGCACCCAAAACTCTCCTAGAGAAAGCACGCAAGGGTGAGGTTCCGGCATACCCCTGGGGAAATGGAATGCGCAAGATATGGCGCTTCAAAATCTCGCAGCTAGACGAGTGGATGAAAAGAAAGCTACACTCGGATCGCCGCCCGCCTCTTTCTGAAAGGAAAGGGTTTCAATGAGAAAGAGGCATACAAGTAAAGGCTTCCTCAGCACCATCCAAAGGAAGTCCGGTGCTGTTTTGGTCTATCGATGGTATGACCCTGGAACTGATGGTCGGCCCACAGAACGCAAGCGTGTACTCGGCTTAGCTAAAGACTTTCGAAGCGAGGTCGCGGCACGGAGGGAAGTTCAGCGTCTTGGCTTGGGTCGCCGATCTGGGGATGGTCCTAACACCTTCAAGGAACTGGTGGATCACTGGCTGCAGAAAGAGTGCTCAATGGAGACAGATCCTAAGAGTCGGAGAGCTTTCTCAACCAAGGACAACTACCGAAGCTACTTGCGGAGGTGGATCATTCCCCGATGGGGTGAGGTAGCGCTGGACGAAGTGAAGGCAATTGCTGTGGAAGATTGGCTCTCACCCCTCAAGAAGCCGAACGGGAAGTCTCTGGCTCCAGGGACCAAGAAGAAAATCAGAGACCTCATGCACGTTCTCTATGCACACGCCATTCGCTACGAATGGATTGACCACAACCCCATCTCGGCCGTTCGCCAGGGTGGACAGCGTCTGTCGACTCCGAGCCGTCTTAGTGTCGATCAGCTATCCCAGCTCATTTTCGAAGTACTGAAACCGAGGGAGCGCATCATGGTGCTGCTCGATTTCGGTACGGGCCTCCGCAGAGGGGAGTTGAGCGGTGTCAAATGGGAAGATATCGACTTCGGCGAAAGGAAGCTCACCCCCAGGCGCTCAATCGTTAAGCAGCACGTGGGAGCCGTGAAGACTGAGAAGTCCAAGAACTCCATTCCCCTAGACGATGACCTCCTTGATCAACTGTTGGTTTGGCGACAGGAGACCCCTTATGCCGAGAACAGTGACTACATCTTCGCTAGCCCGAAAATGAAGGGCAAACAACCGTACTGGATGAGTCGCATCATGCAGCACCACATCAAACCTGCGGCAGCCGAGGCAGGAATCGAAATCAAGGGATGGCACACACTACGCCATTCCTATACGACACTGCTGCGGCAGAATAACGGCGATCCGAAGGTCGTCCAAGGGCTGCTGCGCCACAACTCCATCAAAGTGACGATGGATATCTACGATGAAGCGATGTCGGACGAGAAGCAGATGGCGCACAGAAAGGTTCTTCGCTTGGTCACTCGCAAACAAAACCGTACCGTAATGCGTACCGCGTCGGAAACTGGGATTCCTACAAGTACTTGATTTTGTTGGCGTCCCCGACGGGATTTGAACCCGTGTTACCGCCGTGAAAGGGCGATGTCCTAGGCCAGGCTAGACGACGGGGACCACGGAGGTGGGAATCGTTTGAACCCATCGATGGTATCAGTGCGTCTACAGCAGTGTCAAAAATGATTTCTTTCTTCGGATCGCGCCGCCGTCCGCGAGTCATGGAATCAGAATCGCGACTCTGCTTATCTGCCCGATTGGTTAGCAGGCTGCCCCCTGTTCTAGAATTATCTGTGTGCCATTGCGGCGTGGGAGAATGATCCGTGGCTGATGCACTTTTTCTTAGTTTGTGGTTTCCGAGTTTTGAACTCGATGAGATGTTGCCGCGCGCTTTGGCGGTGATGCGGCAGTTTCCCTTTTCCGCCGCACAGCTGGGCATAAGCTATGTTGCTATACATCCGGTGTCGTGGAATGAGCCTACGATTTTCGAGCAGCGCTTCAGGCCTGGCATCGCTCCCGAAGAAGCGGCGCTGCTCGCGTCTGACCTGCTCCATGAAGACTATGCTTATATGTTCGAAGGGTTCTGGGATCTTTGGGTGTTTGACGCTAATCAGCAACAGTGGACGCTGCAGCCCTCAAAGGTAAAGTTTCTGGTGCACGGCGTGGATTTTGACGACGGAGTTTATCGGCATGAGGGTCACGTCGAAGTCGATTTCGGGATAGACTCGCCCTTCCTTCAGGATGAAGTCCAACTCGATAGCGAGGCCGAAACCCGAGTTCGAGCCAACGTGCAGAAGTTGGTGGATTTCACCAACAAGGCGGAGAAGGGCTCGGGCGCAAGTGGACGTTTGCTGTGGTCCGAGTCGGAGGAAAACTTTGCGCAGAAACTGATTGCCCGACTGCAGAAAGTGCAGTAGTTCTTTCTAATGGAGGCCGGGCGTCCTCGCCCGGCTGGAGACGGGCGACACACCCGTCCTCCATCGTCGCTTCGCTCCTCGGAATGACAACATTATTTGGTTCGTCCGCCTTCGACTTTTAGCTTGTCCGTCGCGCCTGCTTGGGCGGCGGCCAGGAGCGCGGTCTTTACACGGAATGGGGAACACGAAACGTAATCCATGCCCACCTTGTGACAGAACTCGACTGACGACGGATCGCCGCCGTGTTCGCCGCAAATTCCTACCTCCAGTCCAGGACGCGTCTTGCGCCCGCGTTCCATTCCGATGCTAACCAGTTCGCCCACGCCGTCACGGTCTATCGACGCAAACGGATCCTGTTTGAGGATGCCTTCCTTGAGATAAGTCGGCAACACTTTGTTAATATCGTCGCGTGAGAATCCGAATGTGGTCTGGGTAAGATCGTTGGTGCCGAAGGAGAAGAATTCCGCCTCTTTGGCAATTTCGTCCGCGACCAGGCAGGCCCGCGGAAGTTCGATCATGGTCCCGACGTGATATTTAACCTTTTTTCCCTTTTCTCGGAAAACTTCTTCGGCCACTCGTCGCACGATTGCGCCCTGGTTCTCCATTTCCTTCACAGTTGCGATGAGCGGAATCATGACTTCCGCATGAGTCTTTCCGCCATCCTTCTCGACCGCTACCGCCGCTTCAAAAATGGCTCGCGCCTGCATCTCAGTTATTTCGGGATACGTGATTCCCAAACGGCATCCGCGATGTCCGAGCATGGGATTGAACTCGTGCAACTCTTCCACACGCGCCAGCAGTTTGGGAAGTAGCTGCTTTAGATCTCCGACGCTCTTGGCGCCGTAGTCACGGTAATCTTCTACCAGATTTTTTTTCTGCTTCCCGCTGGCACTGCTTAAGCTGGCTATGTCGACCATGAGTTTCTCGCGTTTTGGCAGGAACTCGTGCAGTGGCGGATCCAGCAGGCGAATGGTCACTGGCAAACCGTCCATAGCCTCGAACAGGCCGATAAAATCGGAGCGCTGCATGGGCAGCAGCTTCTTTAAAGCGAGCCGCCGGTCTTTGTCATTATTGGCAAGGATCATGGCACGCATGTGGCCGATGCGATCCGCAGCAAAGAACATGTGCTCGGTGCGGCACAGGCCAATACCCTCGGCACCAAACTCGCGCGCCTTTTTGGCGTCACGTGGAATGTCAGCGTTAGCGCGCACCCCGATCTTTCTGAAAGGCTCAGCCCAGCTCATGAACTTTTCGAGCTTCGCCATATTTTGCGGGTCGGGCGGAAGCAACTTTCTTTTGCCTCGCAATACGCGGCCGGTGGTGCCGTCGATCGTAATCCAGTCGCCTTCCTTGAACACTTGACCTCGGGCCCTCATTTCGCGCGCCCGCTCATCGACCGCGATCTCACCGGCTCCGGCAACGCAGCTCTTGCCCATGCCGCGAGTGACCACCGCTGCGTGACTGGTGATTCCGCCTTGTGACGTCAGAATGCCAATTGCGACTTCCATCCCGTGAATGTCCTCGGGAGTGGTTTCGGCTCGAACCAGGATTACGGGATTCTTGTCCGCACCGTGTCCGGCCTTTGCGACAGCCTCGTCGGCGGTGAATACGATTTGCCCGACGACGGCTCCCGGCGACGCGGCCAAACCAGTTGAGGTCAGAACATCTTCGGGGCGGACGTCTTTCTCGTCCAATCGCGATACAAAGAAGTCCACGACCTGGTTGGGATCTAGACGGAAGATGGCTTCTTCTTTGCTGATGAGCCCTTCGTCAACCATTTCAATTGCAACCCGGACGGCTGCAAGTCCGGTGCGCTTGCCGTTGCGCGTCTGCAGCATGTAGAGCTTGCCATCCTGGATGGTGAACTCGAAATCCTGCATGTCGTGGTAATGATTCTCCAGCCGCGTAGTGATGTCGCGCAGTTGCTGGTATACATTCGGCATGATGCGCTGCAGCTCGAGGATCGGCACCGGCGTGCGAACTCCGGAGACGACATCTTCGCCCTGCGCGTTCATCAGATATTCGCCGTAGAATTCCTTGGCGCCGGTGGCCGGATTGCGCGTGAAGCCCACGCCGGTTCCACTGGTGTCTCCCAAGTTGCCGTACACCATGGCTTGCACGTTCACCGCTGTGCCAAGCATGTCATCGATATTGTTTATGCGGCGGTAGGTCTTCGCCCGGTCGTTCTGCCACGAGCGGAAAACCGCATCGCGCGCCATCATCAGTTGTTCGTGCGGATCCTGGGGAAAATCGCGTTTGGCATGTTTCCTGACTACCTTCTTGTACTCTTCGATGACTTCCTTCAACGCTTTGGCGTCGAGATCGGTATCGAGTTTGGCTTTTTTCTGCTTCTTCTTGGCGTCGAACACTTCATCAAACGCATGCTTCGGAATTTCGAGCACCACGTTGCCAAACATCTGGATGAGCCGGCGATAGGAATCGGCCGCGAACCGGGGATTGTTGCTGCGCTTAGCCAGCGACTCCACGCTCTTGTCATTCAAGCCGAGGTTCAGAATCGTATCCATCATGCCCGGCATGGAAAACTTCGCGCCCGAGCGCACACTCACCAGCAGTGGATTGTCGCCTTTGCCGAGCTTCTGACCTTGTAGTTGTTCGAGACGCGCGAGCGCCTCTTCCATCTCGCGGTCAACCTCTTGCGAGACGCCTCCCTGCCGCATGTATTCGCGGCAGGCGTCGGTCTGAATCGTGAAGCCCGGCGGCACCGGCAGACCGGCGTTTGTCATCTCGGCCAAGCCCGCGCCCTTGCCGCCGAGTTCGTCCTTCATCTTGCCATTGCCGTCGGCCTTGCCGCCGCCGAAAAAATATACGTACTTGACGCGGTTCGGTCTGGCTTGCTCTTCGTGCGTTTCAGGAAGTGTAATAGTGCTCACGGATTTGTCCTTTTTTAAAAAACTGAGATGCGTAGCCGGATGAAGCTTCCTCTTCAGAACCTTGCGCAACGCCCGGCAGAGATTCAGCCAGCTTCGAAGGTAGCTGAGGGGACTATCCAGTTTACCCGATTCCGGCATGTCGAAGCATGGCCGCTGCGCACGAATGACGAGATAGCTCGATTGCCGGAAGAACTCAGCCGTTCTGCGCGACCGAGTTCGCATCAGCGCACCGTTACAAAGTAGTACGTGCTCATCGCGACACCAATGGCGATTACGACGCATCGCACTTTTCCGGGATCCGCTTTTTGCGTGTAGTGCGCGCCAAACCAACCGCCTGCGAGAGATCCCAGAATCATCACCAGGCAATGCGGCCAAAACACCGCGCCTGCCAGAATGAATGTCACCACCGCCGCAGCATTAATCACGGCTGCAAGTAATGTTCTGATCGCGCCCATGGCGTGGATGTCACGCATACCGAGCGCGGTTAGCATTCCCAGGATTATGAATCCGATGCCCGCGCCGAAATACCCGCCATAGGCCGCAACCAGCAACTCACCGGTTGACATCAGCGTAATGGCTCGCCATGACGCGCTGCTCAAGTCATCGACAACCGAGGCCTTGCCCGCGATGCTGCGGATTTTATTGCCAAAAGCAAACAGCACGGTACCGCCGAGCAGCAGCCAGGGGATGAGGTGAAGGAAAGTGCGTTGCGGCGTCTTGAGCAGCAGCAGCGCGCCCACCCAGCCTCCGGCGACGCTCGTCAACAATAGTGGAACCAACAAACGCCGCGGCACATTCAACCGTTTCAGATAGGCCGCTGCGCTGGCGCCCAACCCCGGCCACAGCGCGACGGTGTTGGTCGCATTCGCCTGCACTGCCGGCATTCCCGTAGATAGAAGCGCAGGGAATGAAATAAAACTGCCGCCGCCCGCGACGGCGTTGAGAGTTCCACTAATGACTGCAGCGAAGAACAGAAAGATGGCTTGGCGTAAGTGCAAATCTTATGTATAGCACGGAAACTTTCCCGGGAAGCGAAAGTCCAATCATCGTTCGTTACGCGGTGATAAGCGACTCCAAGGCAACACGGTTGGGGATCACCAGGGTGCAACCGTTTTGCTGGATGAGGCGCTGCTTCTTGAAGCCCGCGAAAAGCCGGCTGACGGTTTCGCGTGAGGTGCCGATCATTTGTCCGATTTCTTCGTGGGTCAAAGCTAGCTTCACCTGCGTGGGATTTGTCGCCGTCGCGTTCTGATCGAGCCATCCAACCATGAGCCGGGCAAGTTTTTCGCTGGCGGAGTCGGACAGGATGAGGTCGCGAATTTCGCGGCAAGTGCATGCATAATCCTGACTGATGTGCTGAGTCACCCACAGGGCCAGTTCGCCGTGCTGGCGCATGAGACGGAGCAAATCGCTTTGCCGCAGGAAACTAATCTCGGAGGGTTCCTGGGTTTCGGCGGTCGCTTCGTATTGGCGCCCTGAAACTGCGGCGGCAACTCCCATGGGGCAACCGGAGTCGACAATGCGGAGAATCAGCGTCCGACCATCACTGCCACAGATTGAAAGCTTCACGCGGCCGCGACGGACGATGAAGACCCCTCGCGGAGCCTGGCCTTCGGCGAACAAAACCGCTCCCGTAGGATAAGTCGTAGTCAGGGCTTCTTGCTCTACGGCATTAGCGACAGCTGCCGGAAGATCGCAAAAGGCTTTGTCTACCCCGTTTTTCTGGACATTGTTCACGATGTGTGTGGCCATGTTGTGCCTCCGCTCACAGCTACTATGGCAACTGCCTGGCCACTCTCTTGATCGAGGTAACAGTTCACTGAAGAATGGTAAGTCGAGTAAAACAAACGGAATGGTGGCACCTTGGGCTAAGTAAATCTCCTTCTATTATGCTGGGCAGTGCGTGCTTTCACACACTGGTGTGTGATCTCAATCACCAATGGAGTGGTTATGCGAACGGCCGCGATTGGTTTGCCATTCCTCGCGAAGCGAGGAATCTGGTACTCCCGCTGAAGCCGAGATTCCTCGCTACGCTCGGGATGACATTATTTAGGGTTTTGGAAGATTCCGGCTTTCGAGTGATGTTTCCCCAGTACGAACAGGGCTGGATCGGATCTGATTCCTTGGGCCTAACCTCGTCGTCAGACCCGTTGATAATCCAGGACTGGCCGCCTCGTTACGCGTGCTAGGTACGCGAGCCGCGGCGAGGAAGGCCGAAATCTCTCACAGGTTTACTGCACCGGTCGATGATGAGAGGCAACTGGCGATGTGGCTCATCGCTTCTGGTGATAATTGATCAGACTAAAGAAACCGCCTTCTGCGTTGTCAGCCACTCCAAAGACCTGAACCGCACGTGCCCAACGCGCATGCCCATAATGCCGCAGCAAAGCGGCGGATCCCAATTTAACTCCGGCATCCAACGTGAAGAAGGTAGCGAGTCCCGCTGTCGAGCCCATGAATGGCCGGGCGATGGGATCGTTCTCACGAAAACGAGAGCGCTCCATGTTGCGGTAAGTCGCGTAGGCGTCGGTCGCCGATGCGGCGAGTTG
>Ga0210394_10000835_pt1 | contig 56347 bp, 45 predicted proteins | sample IncBWC12MmetaG_FD_160121 | JGI IMG/M metagenome (GOLD analysis project Ga0210394, IMG submission 160121) | Forest soil microbial communities from Barre Woods Harvard Forest LTER site, Petersham, Massachusetts, United States - Inc-BW-C-12-M | ecosystem: Environmental > Terrestrial > Soil >...
TTCGGTGTCGGCGCCGTCGTCGGAGCGATCGTGTTGCAGCGTGCGCGGGGCTTATTCTCTGTGGAAAGCATCGTATCCGGAGCTACGGCTGTCTTCGCTGCGGTCATGTGGGCAATCGCAACCCTACACGTACTCTGGTTGCTTTGCATATTGAGCCTATTCGGCGGTGCGGCGTGGACCGTCTTTATGTCGGTCTTGAATATCCTCATTCAGAAACTGGCTCCCGACTGGGTGCGTTCGCGGGTTCTCGCGATCTATTTGCTGGTGTTTCAAGGAAGCATCGCTCTCGGCAGCGCGCTCTGGGGTGTCGCTGCCGATCATACAAGTGCCCGCAGCGCCTGATGTTTTCGAGCGCGGGGATCGCGGTTTGTCTGCTCCTCCCGTTTGCTGCACGACTACCAGAACCTCCGGGCTCACTGGACGTATGGAATCACTGGGGGAAGATGTCGATGTTCGAAGAGCCGGAACCTGATGAAGGGCCGGTCATGGTCACTGTCGAATACAGGATAGATCCGGCCACAGAATCCCAATTTCTCGACGCGATTCGCGACTATGAGCGGATTCGCCGGCGCGATGGCGCTACACGTTGGGGTATCTTTTACGACGTGGAAATTCCGGGTGTGTACGTGGAGAATTTTCTCGTGGATTCGTTGGCTGAGCACGAGCGGCAACATGATCGCTTCACCGTTGCTGATCGTGAATGTGAAGAGCGCATTTTGCGCTTTGCCATCGAGCCGCTAAAGACCCGGCATTTTCTTTACGCCGATAGAATTGAAGCGCAAGACGGCGAGAAATAATGTTTGACCCGTTTTGCGGAGACCAATTGGATTTAATGCGATCAATGGCAACAGCGAAAATCTAAAACTAAAATAAGGCTTCAAAGTTGGGAACAACTTGGGAACAACTACTGCCGAATACGGGCTCAAACCATCCATCAAGAGAATGCTAAGGCACGGCAAGCCAACAAGATAACCACTTTTAGTTAGGACTCATAATCTGGCGAATACCGTGAGGTAAGATCGGCGAAGGCGAATAAGATGCTGATACTACAAGAGGTTAGTGGACCTGAATTGGAGTTGCGAAGGAAAGTTGGGAACAACTTGGGAACATCTAAAAGCAGCGTTGTAGCGCGCTGATACCGCTATATATAAAGGACCACACAATTTTGACTAACGGACAAAAAATCCGTTGGTCCTTAATGCTGCGGGCCTCGTATTGAAGTCTCGTAAGTGTCAATTTCGGTTGAAATCCAAACGCATGTTACTCGACTGAAATGTAGACCGTGTCGGCGACCCCGTCATTGCAATGTGACACCGATCTTATTCCTTCTGGAGCTAGGAAGGGAGACTGCTACCGCGGGACAAAGGATTAACCATCGACAAAGACGTTCTCGAATACGGACTTACGACGCAGCGAGATTTGCGTTGACTCCCGGTCGTTGAGAACTCAGAGCAGCGCATTGCTCACATAAACGTTAGCTCTAGCTGGTACGCGGGGACCTGCGACTTTACAAGAACGCCATTCCAGGGACAAAGTGACAAAGCCGCTCTTGTCACCTGTCGAGTCGGCTGAATCCCTCTGGGCAAATCACACGCGAGAAAGTTGTGGCAGAGCCGCTAATTCCTGCACGAAGCGTTCGGAGCAGGACGGGCATTCGGGGCAGGGATTGATCCGTCGACGAGCATGTAGGTGACGGTGGCCGTTCCGATCGCACGCCGACTGTCATCGGTGAACTCTACGCTACCCACGCACAAGGTAGAGCCGACGCGAAGAAGGTGAGACCGAGCAAAGATGCGGCCTTCTTTCACCGGTTGGAAGTAGTTGATCTTTAGTTCTACGGTAGCGATCCGACGCTTGCCGCCAAAGTGACGCTGGATGGCAATGCCTACTGCCGCGTCTGCCATCGTTGCGGTGACTCCCCCGTGGGCTACTCCGACGCTGTTCCGGAGGTCGTCGCGAAGTCTGCAGTCGATCGTAACCCCGTCGCGATGCACGCGGCGGAGTCGCATCCCCAGTAAGGTATTGAAGGGTACTCTCGTTAGGAAGTCGCGAGTCTGTCGAAGGTTCATCTCTATCACTCAATTCGACTGTCGAGGGACTACAGCTATCCGAACTATCAAGTCCCCGCACGTTCTTTCGGTGACGTTCCCCATTTCCGAAGCTCGAGTTTTGCAATCGATTCTGTGTGGACCTCGTCGGGGCCGTCCGCCAAACGCAGCGTGCGCACATTTGCCCAGGCGCTAGCCAGAAACGTATCCTGAGAAACCCCGCTTCCGCCATGCGCCTGGATCGCCCGGTCCAGCACCCGCAGAGCAACGCTCGGCGCGACGACTTTGATCATGGCGATCTCTGCTCGGGCTTCTTTGTTCCCGGCCGTATCCATCTTGTAAGCCGCGTTCAGAGTTAGCAGACGTGCTTGCTCAATCTCCATGCGCGATCGAGCAATGTCGGCACGGATTGTGCCCTGCTCCGCCAATGGCTTGCCAAAGGCCACTCGCGTCTGCACACGCCTACACATCATTTCTAATGCCCGTTCGGCTGCACCGATGCAGCGCATGCAATGGTGAACCCGCCCCGGCCCGAGCCGCCCCTGGGCAATTTCGAATCCTCGTCCTTCGCCGAGCAATATGTTCGATACCGGCACCCGGACGTTTTCAAAAGCAATTTCGCCGTGCCCGTGTGGCGCATGATCGTAGCCGAACACCGTCAGCGTACGCTCAATCCGGAGCCCCGCCGTTGGCATCGGCACCAGCACCATGGATTGTTGCTGGTGGCGCGGAGCCGAGCGGTCGGTCTTGCCCATGAAGATCGCCACCTTGCACCGTGGGTCGCGGGCACCCGAGATCCACCACTTGCGGCCATTGATGAGATACTCGGATCCTTGTCTAACAATACTGGCATCGATATTGGTGGCATCCGATGAAGCGACCGCGGGTTCAGTCATCGCGAAACATGAACGAATCTCACCTGCAAGCAAGGGCTTCAACCATTGTTCCTTTTGCTCCGGTGTCCCATAGCGGGCGAGTATTTCCATGTTGCCCGTGTCCGGCGCCGAGCAGTTGAACACCTCAGGGGCAATGATACTGCGCCCCATAATCTCGCATAGGGGCGCATACTCGAGATTGGTTAATCCCGCCCCGTGCGCCTCGTTCGGAAGAAACAGATTCCATAGACCCAAATCACGGGCTCTTGCCTTGAGATCCTCAATTACGTTGGCTGGCGACCAGCGGTCGCGCTCAATCTCCTTGTTGAAGCGCTGCTCATTTGAGTAGATGTACTCATCCATGAACGTCAGCAGCCGCCGCCGCAAGTCCTTTACTTTGCCGCTGAATTCAAAATCCATCTTTGCCGCCTATTCTCGCACCTGTCCGCGACTTCTAATTCGAGTCAGACCGTATAGCGCTCAATCGCCAGCAGCCGCCCTGCAATTTGGCGACGCAACGCGATCGCATCAACCGGGTCGTGACTCGCAAAGTCCCGCACGCGGGAACGATATCGCTGCAGTTCCGGACTCCGGGCGCAGGCACTCAGGATAGTCCTCGACGAGAATTCCACCTTGGCTATGGCATCACGCAAGTACACAGCGCAGGCATCGGCTGCGTTGCCGCCGACCCCGGCCGTCATTTTTCGGCTGCGGAGCAAGATGGACTCCATGGCAAGAATTTCCATGATGATGTCGGACAGATTCATGAGGATCTCTTGCTGTTGCTCAAGGTTCGCGCCGTGCTTCTGATGCGCCACTTCTAGGGTCAGCAAGGCGATTTTCTTCGCGCCGGCAACCAGGCGGCTCGGCTCGCCATCGTTAGACTGAGGCTGATCAGTTGTCCATTCGTCGTGCCGTAGGAGGGCACGAGATGCCTCGAACAGAGGAAGAAGTCCCCGGGCTGCGCGTTTCAAGGGCATTCCCGCGATCACCAACCGGTTGATCTCGCTGGTTCCCTCAAAAAGACGGTTAATCCGGGAATCGCGGTAAGCGCGCTCCACCGTGTAATCCCGGTGATATCCATAACCGCCATGGATCTGAACGCCCTCATCGACCACGTAGTCCAGCATCTCGGAGCCATAGACCTTCACCATGGAACACTCCGCGGCGAACTCTTCAATCGCCTTCAGCTCCCGATCGGAATCGTCAGTCTCCGGAGATGTGCCGTGCATCAGACTTTCAATCAGACCCACCACACGCCAAGTCATCGACTCCGCAGCAAAAATGCGAATCGCCATTTCCGCCAGCTTGTGCTGAATCGCTCCGAACTCTGCAATCGCCGATCCGAATGCCTTTCGCTGTTTCGAATACTTCAGACAAATCGCCAGAACATTCTTGGCAGCGCCGACGCTTGCGGAACCAAGTTTCAGGCGTCCGATGTTCAGGATGTTGAATGCGATGACGTGTCCGCGCCCAATTTCTCCCAACACGTTCTCGACCGGTACGGAAACATTGTCCAGATACACGGCTGTAGTAGAACTGCCGGTGATGCCCATCTTATGTTCTTCCCTGCCACTGCTGACGCCGGGGAAGTTGCGTTCCACTAGGAACGCGGTGAACTTTTCTCCGCCCACCTTGGCAAAGACCGTGAAAAGGTCGGCCGCGCCACCGTTGGTGATCCACATCTTCTGGCCATTCAGAATGTAATGCTTTCCATCCGGGGAAAGATCGGCTCGAGTCCGAGCGGCAAGAGCATCCGAACCCGCTAGTGGTTCGGTTAGCGCATAGGCGGCCAGCATCTCGACTTTGGCCAGCTTCGGCAGATACTTTCTCTTTTGCTGCTCCGTTCCAAAGTAGACAAGCGGCAACGTCCCGATCCCCGTATGCGCTGAGTGCCATCCTCCATATGATCCGTCGCGGCCCATGTGTTCAGCCGTGACCATTAGGGACGGTAAATCCATGGCCATGCCCCCATACTCCTCGGGGATAGCCATCCCCGTGAGGCCCAAGTCCACCGATTTTCGGAGAACGCTCATGGCAAGGCCGGGCCTCCCCTCGCGAATGGCTGGCAGATTCGGCTCGACTTCGCTGGCCCAGAACTCATCCACCATCTGCCCGACCGCTCGATGTTCGTCGCTCAGGTCTTCGGGTGTGAAGATCTCCTGGGGTGTCGACTCCTCGATCAGAAACGCCCCTCCTCTTATCTTCCGCGGAATGTCTGTCATGCTCGCCATGAAAGGCTCCTATATCATCGGTTGAGATTGATACTTGGCGCTGATTGAAACCGCGGGAAAGGACGCCGTATCGTGGCATTTGTACTCATATTTTGCCGCTTTCGGCGCATTGCCATGAGGCGCGCACCAGCGCGTGGATCGTCGTTGGCATACCAGCAAAGCGCGCGTCCTGCGTTAGTCCCTGGGCGTAGAGAAAATAGATTTGCTGGATGATGACGGCCACTTTGAAGCGCGCAAAGGTGAGATAGAAGACCATGTCGCCGGTTTCGTGCCCGGTCACAGCGGAATATCGATCGGCCAATTGCGCCCGCGTCAGAGTGCCCGGCAACGTGGTCGGTGCAGACCCAATCTCCTGCAACTCTTTGGGGTCCTGCGAATCGGTCCAATAGGCTAGGGCGGTGCCCAAGTCGGTCAATGGATTGCCCAGCGTGCACATCTCCCAATCCAACACACCGACGATTTCCGTTACACGGGCGGGATTGAGTAGGATGTTGTCATATTTGTAATCATTATGGATGAGGGACGACCGCTGGGTGACCGGCATCCGTTGAGCGAGCCATGCGGAAATGAGCGCGACTTCTGGCAGGTCGTGCGTCTGTGAATTGTGGTAACGCTCTATCCATCCCTTGACTTGGCGTTCGAGATAACCTTGCGGCTTGCCCAAATCGCTCAGCCCGATTGCGTCGTAATCCAAGCTGTGGAGGCGAGCGAGGTTGTCGACGAATGCTTCACTCAATTGCCGCGCGGTCTGTGGTGGAAAGGGGACACCTGGAGGAGGATCACGGCGAATGATCATTCCTTGAATCGGCTCCATCAGGTAGAACGGCGCGTTGAGAATCGAAAGATCGTCGCAGTAGAGGAGCGCTCTAGGCGCGAGCGGATAGGCAGTGTGAAGTTTTGAGAGCACGCGATACTCGCGCGCCATGTCATGAGCGGACTTGACCTTGCTGCCAAAGGGCGGGCGTCGCAGCACGAGTTCCCGGGTGCCTACCCGCACTAGGTATGTGAGATTGGAATGCCCACTAAGGAATTGCTGGACGGAAACCGTTCCTTCGTGTCCGAAGTGCTCTTGGAGAAACGGCGCTAGCCGGGCGACAGAGAGTTCTTCACCTACTCTTACCGCTCCGGCGCAATCGGAAGGTGTCTCCATACCCCAAATTCCTGTCCCGGCTATGGGTACGTCGGCAACGCCTCTCCGTCGAGATGCGGGTGACGCATGCCCGTACCTCGTTCTCAATTCGCACGCTCGAACAAGCCGGCCGCTCCCTGTCCGCCACCTACGCACATCGTCACGACTCCATAGCGCGCTTTTCGACGCGCCATTTCGTTGGCTAGGGTTCCCACCATTCGCGACCCAGTCATCCCGAAGGGATGCCCAATCGAAATCGAGCCGCCATTCACGTTCAATCTCTCGGGGTCTATTCCCAGGCGGTCTCGGCAGTACACGACTTGTACCGCAAACGCCTCATTGAGTTCCCACAAGTCGATGTCGTTGAATTTCACCCCGGCACGCTGGAGGAGCCTTGGTACCGCGTAGACCGGTCCGATACCCATTTCGTCCGGATCGCAACCAGCGACTTGAAAACCACGGAAAATCAATTTGTAGGGAATGCCGAGCTGATCGGCGCGTTGGCTCGACATCACGAGCGTCGCCGAAGCACCGTCAGAGAGCTGAGAGGAGTTCCCGGCAGTAACCGTCCCCTCGCCACTCACAGTATCAAAGTGCGGCTTTAGTGCCAGCAGTCCTTCCAGCGTAGTCTCGGGTCGATTGCATTCATCTTTATCGGCGCATACTTCCTCCTTCGCGATCACTTTGTTAGTTTTCTTGTCAAATGTCGCACGCTGAATACGCATGGGAACGATTTCATCCCGGAAAAAGCCTTCCTGCTGCGCCCGAGCCGTGCGCTTCTGGCTCAGAAGGGAGTATTCGTCCTGTTCTCGCCGGCCGATCTTGTAGCGCTTGGCCACGACCTCAGCGGTTTCGCCCATTACCATGTAGACGCCCGGCATTTTCTCCAACAGCCGAGGATTCGGATCCTGATTGCGCGGCGTCATGGTGATGCTTTCCACTCCGCCCCCGATAGCCGCATCCGCGCCGCCATCTATGATCTGATACGCGGCCTGCGCGATCGACTGCAGACCGGAAGAACAAAAGCGATTCACGGTAACTCCCCCGACGGAAGTTGGCAGACCGGCAAGCAGGGCGGAAACTCTCGCGACGTTGTGCCCTTGCGGCCCGTGGGGCTGTCCGCAGCCGAGGATAACGTCTTCGATTTCGCGTGGATCGATTTGTCTTGTCTTGCGTAACAAATCCGCGATGCAGTGCGCTGCCAGTTCTTCCGGGCGTGTCAGATTGAACGATCCACGAAATGACTTGGCCAGCGCCGTGCGCGAACTCGCTACGATAACTGCTTCTCTCATAACGTAACCTACTGTCGGGTCGCGTTCTCCGTATCGAAATCGGCGAACGTCTTCCCGGTTTCCGTCAAACGCCGCAGCAAAGGCGCGGGTTCCCAGAGTCCTCCGTGCTCTTGGTGGAATTCGCAAATGCGTTCGTAAACCTTTCGCAATCCCACTGTATCGGCGTACCACATCGGTCCGCCCCGGTAAGCGGGAAATCCGTAACCGTTGAGATAGATGATGTCGATGTCGGCGGCCCGTAGCGCGTATCCCTCTTCGAGAATCCGAGCTCCCTCGTTTACCAGCGCGAAAACCGAGCGATCGACGATCTCTTCGGGGGAAATCTGCCGCTGCGGAATTCTCGCCTCTGCGCTCCACTTCCGCACGAGTGCAGTCACTTCGGGATCTGACGTCGCCTGCCGGTTCTCGCCGTAGCGGTACCATCCCTTCCCCGTTTTCTGTCCATACCTTCCCATTTCACACAGGCGGTCTTCGGCGAACGGCTCGCGGATTCCCGGTTTTTCCAGTTGACGATACTCCTTGCGAATGCGCCAACCCACGTCGAGCCCTGCCAGGTCACCGGTTGCCAGTGGCCCCATGGCATTACCGAAATCGACAAGCGCCTTGTCGACCGCTTCAACCTCGGCTCCTTCTTCGACGAGGAACTGCGCTTCCCGCCGATACGGACCAAACATGCGGTTACCCACGAAGCCGCGGCAGTTTCCGACCAGCACTCCAATCTTCCCGATCTGCTTAGAGAGTCGCATGCAAGTAGCGATCACTTCTTTGCTCGAAGCCTTCCCGCGCACAATCTCAAGCAGCCGCATCACATTTGCGGGGCTGAAGAAGTGTGTTCCAATCACCATTTCCGGGCGTGATGTGGACTCGGCTATCTGATCTATGTTGAGCGTTGAGGTGTTGCTCGCCAGAATCGCACCGCGCCGGCAAGCCCGGTCCAAATCGGCAAATACGGCTTTTTTGAGCGCCATGCCTTCAAACACCGCCTCCACCACCATATCCACGCTCGAAAACTCGTCATAGCTGAGCACGGGCGTGATGCGTTTCAGACACTGGTCAACGAAACTCTGCGAGAAGCGCCCGCGCTGCACCGAGCTGGCGTAATTTTTCAGGATTTTTGCCATGCCCGCATCCAGTGCCGCCTGATCCACATCTTTTAGGAGCACCGGAATGCCAGCGTTGGCGAACACCATCGCGATTCCTCCCCCCATGGTTCCCGAGCCAACAACAGCCACGCGATTTACCGGAATCACCGGAGTTTCCTTGGGCACATCGGGAATCTTCGCTGCCTCGCGCTCGCCAAAGAACACATGGATAAGAGCCTTGGACTCATTGGAGAAAAGGCATTGTTGGAAAAGCTCCGCCTCAACCCGGCAGCCTTCCTCAAACGCCAAGCTGGTGGCGGCTTCGACAGCATCAATCGCCGCCAGTGGGGCCTTCAGTCCTCGCTGCTTCTTGGCCGCCGCATTGCGCGCCGCACTGAAGATCGCCGCATTCTCCGCTGCCGTTCCCAGCTTATTTGTTCGCTCGCGTGTTTTGGGCGTTGGCTTGTCGGCAACTTGGCGTGCAAAAGTTATGGCGCCAACAAGCAGATCACCTTCGATCAACGCGTCGATCAAACCCAGCGCGGCCGCCTCTCCAGCGGAAACGGGCTTGCCTTCGGCGCACATCTCCACTGCTTTCGCGACCCCTACCAGGCGTGGCAGGCGTTGCGTTCCAGCGGCTCCGGGAATGATGCCCAGCTTCACTTCCGGCTGGCCCACCTGGGCAGTGGACGATGCCAAGCGGTAGTGGCCGGCCATAGCAAGTTCCAACCCGCCCCCAAAAGCCGTCCCATGAATTGCCATCACCACAGGCTTGGCGCTGTCCTCAATCTGACGCAGCAGAGGAAGGAGGCTTCTGCGCGGGGCACCCGAGGTCGTCTTGCCGAATTCCTTGATGTCCGCTCCGGCTACAAATGTTCGGCCGCCCCCGATCAGCACCGCAGCTTTGATCGCAGGGTCACCATTCATCCCATCGATTGCCGCTCCAATTCCCTCGGGAACGCCGGGACTGAGAGCATTTACCGGTGGGTTATCGATTGTGATTATCGCGACATCGTTATCTTTACTGATTTTCACTAGGTTGTTCATAAGGCATCCAAACGAAACAGTGCAGCTCCAATCTCGTACTTCTTGTGTAGCTCTCTTTTTACAACCTTTTCCATCTCAGTCTTGGGCAAACTGTCGCAGAACTCAATCGAGTGCGGACCCTGACACACCACCGCTGTCTTATGCGGAAACTGCTGCTCTGCGTGACGCAGGAAGCGGACTGGAGTCAGGCTAAGATTCATGGGGCGGTTTTCCTACCAGGCCATCTGGCCTCCATCTACGACAAGCACGTGTCCGGTCACGTATGCCGAAGCATCCGATGCCAAAAAACCCGCGGCGCCTTTCAAATCGTAGTCGCTGCCGAAGCGGCCAAGCGGGATCTTTGCGAGCAACGCCTCCTTCCGATGTTCGATGATCCATCCGGACATGTGCGTCGGAAACCATCCCGGCGCAATTGCATTCACTTGAATATTGTGCGGCGCCCACTTGCAGGCCAGATCCTTAGTGAATGCAATCACGCCGCCTTTGCTGGCGTGATAACCGATCGCCTGTAACTCCGCCGACGCACCAGCTAACCCTGCTACGGAAGCGATGTTGATGACCTTGCCCGACCTCTGCGCAGCCATGGCTTTCCCTACCGCCTGGCAAAACAGAAACGTGCCGGTCAAATTGGTAGATAGAACCTTGTCCCATTGCTCCAGCGTCATTTCGTCTACCGAAGCTCCCCATGAGACGCCGGCATTATTGATCAGAATGTCGATGTGGCCGAACTCTGCCAGCGTCTGGTCCACGACCTGCTTAATCGCAGCCTTGTCGTTGACATCGCATCCTAACGGCAGGGTCTGCGCGCCGCGGCTGCGTAGTGTTTCCGCTGCTTCCTCGCAGCGCTCCTTCTTACGCGCGCAGATCACCAGAGTCGCCCCCATCTCTGCCAAGCCTTCGGCCATCTGCAGACCCAGTCCCATCGAGCCACCGGAAACAATGGCTACGCGTCCGGTCAAGTCAAAGAGCTTTTTGACATTCATTCCCAAGCGGCATTCCTCAACAATGGGGACAATCTCGGGCTCCAGATATCGTTCTCAGCGGTAATAACGAACCACCCACTCGGCAATGCAACAGGGCTTGACAGAATTCTCGTGTTCGATCGTGACGCCCCAAGTCACTTCCATTGCGTCTGGCAATTCTTTCAACGTCAGAAGAGCAACACGGGCCCGAATCTTCGAGTCACTAAGAACGGGTGAAGGGAAGCGCACACGATTGAGTCCATAATTCACGGCCATGCGGACTCCGCCTCTAATTGTTATCGCCTCTCTCACGAAATAGCTGACCAAAGAGAGAGTTAGGAACCCGTGGGCAATCGTCGTGCCGTAGGGTGATTCCTTGCTTGACCGCTGACGATCGAGATGGATCCACTGCCGGTCTTCCGTTGCTTCGGCGAATTGCTCGATGCGTTTATGAGTAAGGCTAAGCCATTCGGTGACTCCAACCTCGCAGCCAACAAATCCTTTGAGCGACCCCAGATCTTCCAGCACCATCGAACACTCCTCAAAACCTCTTGCCGTCCGGCCAAGAAGATCAGCGTAAAGCATCGGGACCTGTTATCGCGTGCAGGTGCATTGTCTTCCACCAGCCTCAATGGGTTGTTGGAGAGAAGACAGCAATTCGAGGATGACCAAACAGGCTGGCGTAGCCGACAAACACTCTCTGGGTGTCGGGGTCCAGGGTGAGTGTATGGGCACCGTAGTGAGTGGTTATTTCGTCGAGCGTTCGATACGTGTCTGGGCCTTCCTGCTGAATTACGTTTAGCTTGCCTGATTTCCCAGCGGTATAAAGGCGACGCAGAATGGCGTCATAAGCCACTGAGTCTGGGCCGCCACCAATTTTAACGGATGTAACGACTTTATGATTTTCCAGGTCAAACGCTACCAGTGTGGCGTTACGCGAGCAGACAGCGAAAAGGCGGCGGTTCTTCGAGTCGATGGCCATACCGGATGGTCCATCGCACGGGGAAAGAGACCACTTCCCAACCACAGATTTCTTGGCGACATCCACGGCAGCGACCATGCTGGTGTCCGCCAGGTTCTGATAGAGCAAGCCGGTTTTAGAATCAAGCGCGGGGAATTCCGGTTTGCCTTCCAAGGCGATGGTACCGACGACCGCATGCGTATCGGGATTGATCAAAGTGGCTGAGTGCGCGTCGCCGTGGGCAACGTAAACGAGTTTACTGGTTGGATCGAAGAGAATGGCATCGGCGTCCTCGGCGACTGGGATCCGCGCCACCGATCGAAGGGTGATTGGATCGAAAGCGTCTACGGTATTTTCCTCGCTGCGGGTAACGAACGCCAAGCCAGGAGATGGGAGCAAGACTACGCCGTGAACCGCGCCGGAGCCCGGCAGCGTGGAGATATTGGTCGCGGTCGCTTGAGTACTTGGATCGAGAGTCAGTTTGAATACGTTGCCCGCGGACTCTTCCGTGACAAAGAGGACGTTGTCTCTGAGCGTCAGGTAATCGAGAACGTTAAGCTGTCTCGTCTTCGGAAGCTCAATGAATCCTTCAAACTTCATGGCCGTGGAATTACTCGGGGTTCCGATATAGGCAAGATATATGAGTGCGATGGCGGCGATAACAACCAACATACCGACAAAGACCAGCGCAATCTTGAGAACTGCTTTCATGAACTTAGTGTCTCCCTTGTGGCCACTGTTGAACTGAACTTCATAGGCATAGCGAGTGATTCATTACCCGGCGCTAATAATTTGCCTAAATTGCGCTGCTCCAGTGCTGATTAGAAAATAATTTTAATGCCGAACTGGATTTCCCTGGCAGTGGTGGTGGTTCGGGAAAGTAAACCGGCTACGCCCGTCGGGGTCCCGTCGGCGTTATAAAGGTCCGTGTTGTCGGGAACTGTAGGCGGAGCAAAATTCGCGTGATTCAGAAAGTTGAAAATCTCCGCTCGAAATTGAACATTAAAGTTTTCTGAAATTCTCGGGATCCGATTGTTTTTGAAAACAGAAAAATCCAATTCCGTGACGCCTGGGCCAACAAGGATATTCCGACCGGCATTTCCTTTAAGATTGAAACAGCGCAAATCTCCTGGCGCCAGGGGCGTTCCCACTGTCGGAGGAGCTGGGTCGCAGTTGGCATCGAAAAAAGCCTGGTTCGGTGCGGTGGCGACGGTGAAACATTGGGTCTTGATGTACGTGTTGGGATTACCGGGATTGGTTAGTGAAGAACAGCCCGGCCCAGACAAGCGGCTGGGAAATGCGTAATCGTCGCTGCTTAATGAGCCGGTGGGATCGCCGCCCGTGGCGAAGGTGGGCGTAAATGGCACACCGTCGCTTGCGGTGAAAATCAGCCCAAGTTGCCAACCATTGGCAAGCCAACGGGACGGGCCGGTAAACGAAGCCGGCGACGGGATCTGCCATATGGCATTCAAAACCAGGGTGCGGCCCACATTGAAGTCCGACAGGCCGCGACTTGCTCTGGGATCAAAGGCGAATTGTGGACTGGAAATCGAATTCCCAAAGGCGTCGCCGGCGAGAGTGGCCGAACTGGTGTCTATACTCTTGCCCCAGGTAAAACTAGCCTGAAACTGAAAGCCGTGGCTTATACGCTTTACGGTCTGCAGCTGGAGAGCGTTGTAATAAGACTGTCCTTCATAAAACAGACTGTGGATAAAGCCGAAATTGGGGTTGATGCGACTTGGTGGGGCGCATTGCGCCGGGTCGGAGCCGCTGGGGTCCAGCTGATTGCATTGTGGAGAAAAGACGTTTCCGAGCACGTCTACTTTCGGAAAGAGATAACCAGCGGAGGTGAGCGTAGGTTGCACTAGATTGGCGTCGTCCACACGATAAGGCTGGTGGATGCCGCGCGAACCGACATAGGCAATCATCGAAGTCAAGGTGGGAGTCAGTTGGTATTGCACGTTCAGGTTCCACTGGGCGACGTAGTTGCGTTTGGGATGGGGGTCAATATAGGTGGCCCCGAAACTGGTAGCCGGGAGCGGAGAGGGAATGTTGTTGTAAAAACTTCCGTTACCCGGATTAGGGATTGCTGTGGTTGCAAAAAAAGGAGAGGCCTGAGTGGTCAGAAGAATGAACTGATAAGGAAGAGGAAGAACATCGTATAAGCCCGCGCCGCCGCGTACAGCCATCTTGCCGTTACGGAAGGGATCCCACGCAAAGCCAATCCGCGGCTCAAAATTCTTGGTAGTGGGATTGCTGAAAAAGGGATCACCGAGATGAGGTGAGGCGTCCGTTATATTTCTGAGGACTGAAAGTTTTCCGGCGGTTTCCGTTGGAACCGTGGTCATCTCATAACGCAGACCGAGGTTGAGTGTAAGGTTGGATTTCAGGCGCCAGTCGTCCTGCACATAGAATCCAACGAGTGTCTGGCGAAGGTTGCGCGGCGAGATCGTGCTGCGAATCCCGGATACGAACAGGGTGGGCTGGTTGGCATAGAAATGTTGTAGATCGGCGAATCGGAAAATTCCATTGGGATCGACCAGGGCATTTATTTCTAACTGCATACGCTCAACTGCTGCGCCGAATTTGATGGTATGCGTGCCCTTAACCACGAAAGCATCGTCGTATCCTTGAAAAGAATTCCAATGATACCGGTACGACGGCTCGGCTCCCAAGCCCCCCAAAAACGGAGTAAGTCCACCAACATAAACTTGTGCCGCGGTTTGTCCGGGGAAAACGCCAAGAGTGGTGTCGGTGGCCGCAGGAATAAGAGCGTTCAGGCCCTCATTGGCGTTCGCGATTTCGTAGTTATAACCAAAGCGAGCGGAATTTATAAGAGTAGGAGTGAAGACGTGGGTTTCTTCTAGTGCCACGATTTGTCTGGAAGTCTTGGACCCCAGCAAAACATCATTCACGCCGTCAGGAGTAGTGAACGGGGTTTTGTCGAAGAGGTAAGTTCCGAAGACACTGTCCTGGTCGGAGAATTTGTGGTCGAGTCGGGTGGTGAAAAAATTCTCTGTCACATTTTGTTGGCCGGCGAAACTGTACTGCGCCGTGTCGCCATTGCCGAAGACCGGGCCGTTGGGCAGGTGATAAAACGCTAGATACTGCTGGGCGGCAGGATCAATCGGTACGGTGATGGGGTTTCCATTGACGTCGTGAATCATCCCATTCCTGGCATCGAGTGAAGGAACGGAGGTGACTGCGGTAATACCTTTTGACTGCCGAATGCCTTCGTAGTCAGCGAAGAAAAAAGTTTGGTTTTTGACGATGGGTCCACCAATAGAGCCGCCGAACTGATTGCGCTCAAAGGGGGGGATACTGCTTCCGTCAAAAAAATTCCTGGCATCCAAAGCGCTGTTGCGAACGAATTCATAGGCGCTCCCGTGAAACGAATTGGTGCCGGAGCGGGTGATGGCGTTAACGACGCCACCAGAAGTTTTCCCGTATTCAGCGGAATAGTTGGTGGTCAAGACGGAAAACTCCTGAATTGCATCAACGCCCAGGTTGCCGCCCAGCACGCTACCCGGGGCTCCGTTGGCGTAATCATTCAGGCTAATTCCATCGAGACGATAATTATTCTGCTGGGGACGAGCTCCATCAATCGTGAGTTGCTGGCCGTAGCCGCGATTGCCACGATCCGCGCCGGCGGCAAAGGTTGGCTGGGTTTGAATGGCATTTACGCCGGGCTGCAGAGTGGCTAGATCGGTCCAGCTCCGGCCATTCAGCGGCAATTCGCGAATGGTTGTTTCATTGACGGTGGCACTGATCTCCGAACTGGTGAGTTCCACGGCAGGAGTTTCCGTGGTGACTTCCACTCGAATGGAGGCCTTGCCAATTTGCATGACAAAATCCATGGTTCTTTGCGCACCTACGCTTAATGTGATCTCGGAATTAACTTCCGTACTAAAGCCATCCGCGGCGACGGTCATTCTATATTGTCCGGGGGTGAGGTTGGGGACGGTGTAGAAACCATCGCCGTTTGCGGTCACCCTGTGGACAACGCCGGTGGCGATATTTTCGACATCAATCCGAGCTGCAGGGACAGAGCGTTCCGAAGGGTCGGTGACGGTTCCGGAGAGAGTTGCGCCCGCGACTTGGGCCGATACCGGCGACGAGAGCGCAAGCGCGAACAGCAGCAAGCACACGAGAACGAGAGTCCGCATAGAAGTCCAAAAAGCTCGGCCACAACCGCGAACCAGTGTTCCCGGAGACGCTAACTTAGTCTTGATAAAATTGCCAAGGACTAGGCTCGGAGTTGCCTTGGTTACCATCGAAAGATTTGTCGTTTCCGTGATTCTAAACATCGTCCCCTCCCCGTTCCCCCTGACTCAACCCACCTCATTCATCACTTTTTCCGATTGGTACAATGAAAGAATTCCGTTGGTATACCACCGGGTGCACCCAATTGCAAGCAGATATTAATTCGTATAACCTTTCACTCTGGAAAGCAGCCCGGCAAAAAAGGTGCAATTTATGCGGAGTGGTACTCGCAAAGAAGCACACCCAGACCCAGAGACTAAGGGGTCTATTCACGAGAGGCGTCCGGTGCCGTCCAATGGGCGGCCACCAAGTGACCGAACCCATCCGTCCCTGTCCGAGGTAGCGTACGCGCGCCTGCTGGATATGCTGCGAGAACGGCGCCTTCGACCTAACGATCACATTAACGAGAGACACCTCGCGCGTGAGTTGAATGTCTCGCGAACGCCGCTTCGCGAGGCGGTTCGACGGCTCGAGGGAGAGAAAATACTCGAGAGGCAAAGCAGCGGGATTTTGGTAGTTCGCCCGATGTCCATCGAAGATCTTCTTTATATTTGCCAGGTCCGTCGTCTGGTTGAGGGGGAGGCAGCCAGGCGTGCGGCGGGACGTATTTCTGTGCCTGATCTTGAGCGTCTGCGCAAGCGCTACTTAGCGCTTAAGGCCCAGAATGGTCCTTTACGCGTAAGTGACCAATCATCGAATCGCCACGATCTACATCGGATGATCGCCGAGGCATGTGGGAATCCTGAACTTGCGTCCATAATTGCAGACCTCAAGAACCGGTCGAAGCTTCTGCGATTGGGCGTTCCCGAACGCATTGCTTATGATGAGCACCTGCCCATTATTGATGCATTAATTAAAGGAAACGGCGAAGAGGCTAAAGCCGCGATGCAACGGCATATCGACGCTCTGCGAATGTACGCGCTTGAAAAGCTCGGAGCGCTTTAGCAAACTCTGCAGCGCGATCTTGCGCTCCAAGAAACGCGATTGCTTTGCACACTGGAGCGACGCAAAACTGGGCTCTGCGCACTTCCAATGATGCGGGTTGATGCAGACAGCCTTGTATGACCAGGGTGCGACGCCCGTCCAACCAAGAGGCCAGTCATTTCGATCCCAACTCTCTTTCTGTAGAGCATCAGCTGTGGGGATTAACTGATTGTTTCGCACCAGCTCAGCCATACCATTCTGCATGGGAACAACCGAGCTGATATGCCGATGGTAGACAATCTGGATGCCACATGATATACACTCTGAGCGTTACTAGGATACTACGGAGGTTCGATCGATGAAGATCGTTCGAGGTATGGCCCTTCTTTTCCTCATTTGGTCGCCATGCCAGGTTTTATTTGCCCAGAGCTATCAAGTGGCCGGCAGCATTCACATCGGCGGCAAAGGTCATTGGGATTATTTGATTGTCGATCCGGATAGTCGACGCCTGTATGTGTCCCACAACGGCGAGGTGGTGGTCATCAATGTCGATACTCGGGAGATCGTCGGAAAAATCTCCGTGGACGGATTTTCGCATGGCATCGCCATTGCGAATGATCTCAATCTCGGTTTCATCACGGATGGAGATAGCAAGACAAGCGACGTCAAGTCCCCGGAGCAAGTGGTTACCTTTGATCTAAAAACTCTTCGCAGAACAGCCACAACAAAGATCGGGGACGACCCGGATTCGATTGTTTATGACGAGCCTTCCGGCCGCGTATTTGCCTTCAATGGAGATCCCATGCAGGCAAACGTCATCGATGCGAAGACAAGCAAAGTAGATAAAGCGATCGCATTGGGCGGCAATCCCGAATTTTCGGTGAGTGACGCACGGGGAAATATTTACGTAAACATTAAGGACAAGAATGAGATCGTGCAAATTGATTCAAAGACATTAAACATTAAGGCGCGTTGGCCTTTGGCGCCCTGCGAAGCGCCGAGCGGATTGGCGATGGACCGGGCGAACCGGAGGCTGTTTTCGGTTTGTGGCAATGGAAAGATGGTGATGGTGGATGCCGATACAGGCAAGGTTGTGGCTGCAGTACCGATCGGCGCACTCCCCGATGGGGCCGCATACGATCCTGTCACGAAATTGGCGTTTTCATCGAATCGAGATGGAACCCTCACTATCGTGCGGCAGGTATCGAAAGACGAATACGCAGTTTCGCAGAATCTAAAAACCGAATTGGGAGCGCGCACCATGGCGCTCGACCCGAAGACCCACACGGTTTATTTGTCCTCAGGCGAATTCGGACCCAAGCCTGCGGGGAGCAAGTACCCGTCTGTCGTTCAGGACACGTTTAAAGTTCTCGTGCTCCAATTGCAGTGACCTCGCCACACTTGGGTGTCTAGGCAGAAAGCGAGAAGGCCAAAATGAAAGAGGACCATGCCGAGGAGATCCGATTTGTGTCCGCGATCGGTGCTGTGGGCGGTGGTATACACGAGGAAAGCCTTGATGAAGCTATGGCTCAGGAACCGCATTTCATCGCTGCAGATGCGGGAACCACGGACGCAGGACCATATTCATTGGGTTCGGGACTGTCAGCGTTTCCCCGCGAGATGATCAAACAGGACCTGGCGCTGATGTTGCGCGCAGGCAAGCGGGCCGGCGTTCCCGTCGTTGTCGGATCAGCAGGAACGGCGGGTGGAGATGCTCACGTTGACTGGACCCTAGACATTGCTCGGGAAGTTGCCAAAGAAAACGACTTGAGCATCCGGACTGCCGTCATCCACTCCGAGCAGGACAAGTCTTATCTCAAACAACTGCTGCTGGAGAACCGTATTCGACCGTTGGAGCCCGCGCCTCCCGTTGATGCAAGAACGATCGATCGCAGTATCCGGGTGGTCGGCATGATGGGTGTCGAGCCCTTGCAACGCGCTTTGGAAGGAGGAGCGGATTTCGTGCTTGCGGGACGCTGCAGCGATTCTGCGCTGTTTGCGGCACTCCCCATTCTGCGAGGCTTTCCAGAAGGACTGGCATGGCACGCCGGAAAGATTTCGGAGTGCGGAACAATGGCTGCCGAAACAATGGGAAAAGGCGTCCTGTTTGGAACGGTGCGTCGCGATCACTTTGTTATTCGTCCTATCGGCCCCGGACTGAAATGCACGCCGCAAAGCGTTGCTGCTCACAGCCTTTATGAGAACGCCGATCCCTACCTGCACCAAGAATCGTCCGGAACGCTCGACTTGAGCAAATCGACGTACGAAACAGTGGACGACAGCAGTGTCCGTATCGCGGGGAGCGCCTTTATCCCGACCGACACGTACTCCGTAAAGCTTGAGGGAGCCGAGTTGGTAGGCTACCAATCTCTCATTGTGGGCGGTATACGCGATCGGTTCGTAATCAAACACCTTGATAGTTGGCTAGCTGGAGTGCGCGAGAGAATCGAAGCCGGGGTGACGAAGACGTTCGGGAAGACGCTCTCCAAAAACGAGTACCACCTCAGATTTCATGTCTACGGAAGAGACGGCGTCATGGGAAGCATGGAGCCCGACCATACGACGATACCGAAGGAGATTGGTTTGGTGCTTGAAGCCACAGCACCAACACAGGAAATTGCCACCACCATTGCCTTGCTGAGCCGTCAGCCACTCTTACACCATCCGGTGCCGGAATGGAAAGGGGCTGTTACGACATTTGCCTGTCTGCATAATCCGGCCCATATCGATCGAGGGCCTGTGTACCGGTTCAATTTCCATCATGTTGCCCTGCCTCGCAACAAGGAAGAAATGTTCAGAATGAAATTCGTCAACCTGGGAAACCCTGTCTATGAAACTAGTGCAACTCACTAACCTCATTCGTAGCAAGAATGCAGGGCCATTTTCGCTCACCTTCGACATCATGTTTCCGGATGCGCAGAGCTACATTCGGGTGAAGCGTTCCGGCGTGCTGGGCCCTTCGTTGTTTGCCGAACTCTACCGATGCCAACCAGAAACCGTCCGCTTCTTTGCATGTGACAACGCGCTTGCATTCAAGTTCAGCATTCCACGGCCCATTTTTCAGGGCGACCTCGGAGACGGGGATCTCCACGGAGGACAGCAGTTCATGCCGCTGCTGGACATCGAGATTCCGTAAACCGCGACGCCGAAGATGATTAGGGGAGAGATAAAGGCTTCCGTGCCAAGTTAACTGAGGGCCCCGTCGCGGGTTGATCCGCAATCTGTAAAGGCGATCCTTTGACAAAATCCGGAGACAGCATGCACAGCGATGTTACGACACGAAGCTTAGGAAACAATGTAGCCGCTGCGCAAAACCCCGCGATGATTAGCGCTCGATTGGATCGACTCCCAGCCACTCGCTACATTTGGATCCTCGTTATTCTGCTGTCGCTTGGCGCCTTCTTTGAAATCTATGACATAGCCCTTACGGCTTCGATCAGCCCGGGGTTGATCCGTGCTGGGATTTTTCACGCTGGAACCAAGGGAATGTTCGGCTTGACCGACCAAGCGACCTTCGCGGCGGTTACGTTTCTGGGGCTTTTCATCGGGACAATTGCTTTCGCGTCGGTTGCCGATCGATATGGGCGCCGCGCCATCTTTACGTTTTCTCTTTTGTGGTACGCCGCGGCGACGGTTGTGATGGCGACGCAGAGCAGAGCCGTGATGATCGATTTAATGAGGTTCATCGCCAGTATCGGCATTGGCGTGGAACTGGTTACCATCGACAGCTATATCGCCGAGTTGGTTCCGAAACAGATTCGAGGAAGGGCGTTCGCCGTTAACCACTGCATTCAATTGAGCGCGGTGCCCGTGGTTTCTCTCCTGAGCTGGCAATTGCTTCCGATCGCACCATTTGGGATGGCGGGATGGCGTTGGGTGACACTGGTCCCGGTGCTAGGGGCAATTTTCGTATGGTGGATTCGGCGGACGGTTCCAGAGTCGCCGCGCTGGCTCGCCGACCGTGGCAGAGTGCTAGAAGCGGAACAGGCTGTATCCGCGATCGAGGCTCGCGTGGCATCCGAGTACGAAGGCAAACTGCCAGAAGCGGTACCGGCCGCAGCCGAGGAATCCGGCGGTGCCAAGTTGTTTGAAATCTTGAGACCCCCGTACGCCCGGCGCACGATCATGCTGCTGTTGCTGAATTTCTTTCAGGCTATCGGCTTCTTTGGGTTCAACAATTGGACCCCAGCCTTGATGGAATCCCGAGGGGTCGGTTTCGTCAAGAGCCTGCAATACAGCTTCGTCATCGCCATTCTGTATCCACTCGCCCCTTTGGTTTTCGTTTTGATCGCCGACCGCTTGGAGCGCAAGTGGCAAGTGGTGATCGCGTCGGCGTGCGTTGCGGTGTTTGGCCTGGCCTTTTCGCAGCAGTCCACGGCTGTGCGATTGATTGCGTTCGGAGGGCTACTGGCGGCTTCCAACCTTTTGCTTTCTTATTCCTACCATGCCTACCAGTCGGAACTGTATCCGACTCGCGTTCGTGCCCGCGCCATTGGATTCGTGTACTCCTTCAGTCGTCTGTCCACCGTCTTCAGCAGCTTCTTGATCGCGTTCTTTCTTCTAAGGTTCGGGACGGTAGGAGTTTTTTCCTTCATTGCATTTGCCATGCTGGTCGTCGTGCTCTCGGTCAGCATATTGGGCGTGCGAACCGGCGGGCGTGCCCTGGAGGAAATTGCGCAGTGATTCCGGAACGGGAGACTTTCGCAAAATAGCCATGCCATCGTTATCCGGAATTAGAGTCTTGGATTTCTCGCACGCCCTTGCTGGCCCGTTCTGCACCCTTCTTCTCGTTGATCACGGGGCCGCTGTATATAAGATCGAGTCGCCAGATGGGGGTGACCCCGGTCGCGGCTGGGGACCTCCGTTCGTCGGTAACCAAACGTCCTATTTTCTGGGTCTCAATCGGGGCAAGCGCAGTCTGGCGCTCAATTTGAAGTGTCCGCAAGGCGTCGAACTGTGCTTGCGGATGATGGAACGGGCCGACATCGTGATTGAAAATTTTCGCCCCGGCACGATGTCCCGTCTCGGCTTAGGTTACGAGGCAGCCCGCTTACGTAACCCGCGGATAGTCTACTGCTCGATTTCGGGATACGGACAAACCGGACCATCGCGGGATGAACCAGCCATGGATCTAATCTTGCAAGCTTCCAGCGGTCTGATGAGTGTCACTGGCACAGAAGGCGGAGAACGAGTGCGCTGCGGTCATTCTGTCGCGGACGTGACCACCGGGCTATTTGCCGTGATAGGAATATTGATGGCCCTGCGGACCCGCGATATGTCTGGCGTGGGCCAATTCGTGGACGTTTCGATGCTCGATTCCATGATCTCTGCGATGACCACCAATTTTATGATTTATTTGGGCTCGGGCGATGTTCCCGGTCCCTTGGGCACGGCCTATACGTCAATTGTTCCCTACTGCGCATTTGCCACAAAAGACGTCGCCATCGCAATTGCTATCGGCAGTGAAAAGTTATGGCGCGCATTTGGGCCGGCCATCGGGCGACCCGAACTGGTCGATCATCGAGATTACGCAACGAACGATCTGCGCGTAAAAAACCGCGACCGGCTGGAACCTCTTTTGGCTGAACTTTTCTCCCGCGACACAATGCAGAATTGGCTAACTAAGCTTCGCGCCGCGGGCATCCCCTCCTCGCCGATTCGTCGCTTAGACGAAGTCGTGAATGATGCGCAGTGCGCGGTTCGCGAGATGTTTCCCTCCATACAGCATAGCTCCGGTGGTGTGACAGTGATCGGTACTCCCCTGCGCTATTCAGCCGAGCGGCCGATGGGCTTGTCCGAAGCGCCAAAACTCGGAGAACACACCAAGCGAGCTTTGTCGGAATGGCTTGGATTGGACACAACTGAATTGAGCGATTTGCAATCAAGGGGGGCGATTTTTCAGGGGGATGAAGGATGAAGAAGTCGGAATCAATAGCTGAGCCCAGATTTCCGAACACTGGTTTTCACATCGCGGATGTGAACCTGCTTCCGTCAAGTGGAGGGGTTCAAACGCAAGAGCCAATTCAATGAGGAACGTTCACATGAATCTACTACGGTACGCCGCTGCCGTTATCCTCTTCCCGCCATTGGTTCCGGCCTTCGCCCAAACGGTAGAGCCTTTGAAGTTGATTGCCACAATCCCCTTACCCGACCTCCACGAGGGCGATTTCGATCATTGGCTGCGAATGTTTCTCGGGCTACGGTCTGACGCGGAAACAGCACCTGCGCTCGCGCTTTCAGCCATGAAATCCGAGTTGAACTGGAAAGGTGAGGAACGCTACACAGGTCGGGCAATGACAGGCTATGCGATTCCAGGCGTCGAATTGCGAGTTGTTGATGGCAACGATAACGACGTGCCTCAAGATGGAAAGGCCGCGGGAGAGATTATCGCTCGAGGCGACGGAGTGATGCAAGGTTACTGGCGCCAACCGGAAGCATCTGCGGAAGCACTCCGCGGCGGATGGTTACACACCGAGGACCTAGCCACAATCGACGAAAGCGGTTATCTGCTCATTGTCGATCGAAAAAAAGACGTGATCGTTAGTGGCGGCGAGAATATCTCCTCACTAGAACTTGAAAAAACCATCTCGTCCCATCCTGCCGTCCTCGAAGTCGGCGTTATTCCAGTGCCTGACGAAAGGTGGGGCGAAGTGCCTAAAGCCCTGGTGCTGGTGAAATCGAATATGACAGTGACAGAGCGAGAGATCATCGAGTTCTGTCGTTCGAAACTGGCACACTACAAATGCCCTCGTTCGGTTGAATTCGTAGTCAGCTTGCCCAAGACCGCAACGGGCAAAATCTTGAAGAAAGAACTACGGAAGAAATACGCAGTTAGCGAGAATACGATTTGCCGTGATTCCAGTTCGTCGTAAAGCGAAACTGACTCAGCGTGATGTAGGGGAGTTACCGCGCTGCAACTAATGAGGAAGGCGTGTTTTATCTGGCGTACTCTTCCTGAGCTGCGTTGCGTTGATGGTGTATGCTTCGTTGATTAACAGCAACTCGCGGGACTGAGCCCCTTTGAGTGGGAACAGTCGCGGGCTTCCCCGCGTTTACCCCCACTTTTTTCGAAGTTCGTTCCGCAAAAGTTGGGAACAACTTGGGAACAACTGTTGCCGGAGGACCGCCTCCCGTGGCAGCGCGACGCCCTTCGTCGCGTGCTCGCTGGTCGGCTTACCGATTCCGATATCTCGGAACTTGCCGCGATGGCAAAAGCCGAATACAGCATTGCGCCCGCTGATAGCGGCACTGCGCCCCATTAATCTAGTTGCTGCCGACCTAGATTATCGCGGGCTTGCTCACCTCGCGACCGAGGATCTCTGATGCCATAAGGTAGAGAAACTGTGTGGGAGTCTCGGTCACAAACGTCTCGAAGAGCGGTCCGTATGGTTGAATCCTCCAACAATCACGTTTGAATGCAAGTATTCGGCGTTTACCGGGTTTTCGCGCTCGAAATCGCGCGGAGGCTGCGGATGCGATCCGAGGTCAGCGGAAAGGGCGCCGTGCGGAGGTGAGAAACGGTCTTTGTTGTTGCTGTGCTCTGGCGCCAACTACCGATCGGACGCGCGAAGCTTTCTTAGAGCCATCGCGGCGGAATGGGATTTTCCCCAGTGGCACATGGCTTCGAGCAGCGGCCGCAAGGATTCTCCCAATGGAGTTATGGTGTAGACGACGTGAGGCGGCGTATCCGGGTGCACCGTACGCTCCAAGATTCCCGCGGCTCGCAGATCGCGCAGTTGTTGAGACAGCGTTCTCTGGGTGATACCGGGAATACGGCGTTTAAGCTCGGAAAATCGCTGTTCTCCCTGGAAAAGCTGATCGAGGACGGCCGCCCTCCAGCGTCCACCCACGATGCGCGCGGTGGTTTCCACCGGGCAGAGTACAGGTTGTTTCGTCATATTGCACTTGGTTCCACATTGTATACCAAGTTGTACAAGCGGACGCCACTTTGGCAAATCTCAAGTAACGGCGGCTGTCCGCCACACATCTATAGGAAACACGCAGATCGCGCGCAACGATAAAAGTGCGATCTCTGGTTTGTTGCACGCCAGTCGTTGCCACAGGCAACAAAACACTCCGTCGGGACAAACAAATGACACTGGAGAGCACCAATCAAAGGGATAACGAGGGCGAGAAGCAACCAAGCGCCTGCTTTCTTATGGCGGGAGCCGCAGTAATGATTCTGGCAGCAGTTTCCGGGTGCTCGGACAGGGCGGAGTCGAAGGCGTCCGCGCCTGTTCCGCCGGAAGTCACTGTAGCCGAGGTCGTTTGCAAACAGCTCGGCGACACGGATGAGTTCACCGGACGGCTGGAAGCAGTGCATGTGGTGGAAGTGCGGCCGCGAGTTTCCGGGTTTCTTCAAAAGGTGAATTTCAGAGAAGGCGCGATCGTACAACAGGGCGATCTGTTGTTCGAGATTGATCCGCGTCCCTTTCAAGCGGAAGTCGACCGGCTGAAAGGAGATTTGGCTCAAGCCAAAGCGGAACTTTCCCGAGCGCAGAATGATTTTCAGCGCGCCGAGCGTCTCCATAACAATGACGGCATGTCGACAGAGGAATACGACAGGAGAGCGGCTGCCAGAAATTCTTCCGATGCGCGCATCGCCTCCATCGAAGGCGCTTTGCGCGGCGCGCAACTGAATTTGGAGTTCACGCGGATCACCGCGCCGATCACCGGACGGGTGGGCCGCGCGGAAGTGACCGAAGGCAATCTGGTGCAAAGCGGGCCCGCGCAGGTCACGCCCCTGGCTACTCTAGTGTCGCTTGACCCCATTTATGTGTACTTCGACGTGGATGAGCAGACTTACCTGAAGTACGCGCGTGTGACGCAAAGCCACGGCGCGAATTCACACGAGTTGCGTGGCGCGGCGCTTCTGGGTCTGGCGGACGAAGATGGATTTCCTCACGTTGGCCAGGTGAGCTTTGTGGACAATCAGGTCAGCTCCTCGACAGGCACGATTCGTTTGCGGGCCACTTTTGCAAACAAAAATCTGGCTTTAACACCGGGGCTCTTCGCACGCATCCGGTTGCAAGGTGGCGGCAGCTACGGCGGCTGCCTGGCGAGAGACGAAGCTGTCGTCACGGACTTGAATCAGAAATATGTTTTCGTGCTCGGCAAGAACAACACGCTCGAATACCGCCCCGTAAAGCTAGGCCCGATGACGGAAGGATTACGGGTGGTGCGCGATGGATTGCACCAAGGCGAGATTATCGTCGTGAATGGCCTGCAGCGCGCTCGTCCCGGGGCTGCCGTAACGCCCAAGAAAGTCCCTATGGCCGGACATTCCGGTCCGACAGGCGAGGTGTCGGCACAGGCCGCAGCTCTCGCTCGCGACGACAAGCCGCACGAGCCGAAAGCACGCGAATAGTCCGCGACCGCCATGAATATCTCTAATTTCTTCATTAAGCGCCCCATTTTTGCAGCCGTAATTTCCATCGTCATTTTTGTCATCGGAGCACTCGCATATTTCCGCCTTCCCCTCAGCGAGTATCCTGAAGTTGTGCCCCCGACGGTCGTCGTGCGCACGAGCTACCCGGGCGCGAATCCCACGGTCATTGCGGACACTGTGGCCTCGCCCCTCGAACAACAGATCAACGGCGTCGAAGGCATGCTGTACATGTTTTCGCAGGCGACGGCCGACGGCGTGATGACGCTGACGATTACCTTCGGTCTGGGCACGGACCTCGACAAAGCGCAGGTTCAAGTACAGAACCGCGTGTCGCAAGCGCTGCCGCGATTGCCGCAGGAAGTCCAGCGCCTCGGAGTAACGACGGAAAAAACCTCCCCGGATTTGCTGATGGTTGTGCATCTGGAGTCCCCGGACAATCGTTACGATATGTTGTATCTGGCGAATCTCGCGATTCTCCAGGTGAAAGATGAGTTGGGTCGCCTCCCTGGCGTCGGCAATGTACAGGTCTTCGGCGCGGGCGATTTCAGCATGCGGGTATGGCTCAACCCCAATAAATTGGCTTCGCACAACTTAACGGCAAGTGACGTGGTTCAGGCGATTCGAGAGCAAAACGTGCAGGTTGCCGCCGGTGTGCTAGGCGCCCCGCCGACCAACACCGGGAGCACAGCGTTTCAATTGCTGGTCAACACGCAGGGGCGCCTCACTACGGAGGAAGAATTCGGCAATATCATTGTGCGCGCCGCCAAAGATGGCCAGATTACGCGTATCCGCGATCTGGGCCGCGTGGAACTGGGCTCCAGCACGTATGCCCTCCGGAGTCTGCTGGACAACAAGCCGGCCGCAGCTCTTCCCATCTCGCAGCGACCCGGCTCGAATGCACTCCAAACGTCGCAGCAGGTGCGCGAAACCATGGAGCGTCTCAAGAAATCATTTCCGGAAGGTGTGGACTACAAAATCGTCTACGACCCGACGGTCTTTGTGCGCGAATCCATTCGCGCGGTGGGTCACACCTTTGTCGAAGCATTGATCCTGGTCGTGATTGTGGTGCTGGTCTTTCTCCAGACGTGGAGGGCGTCCATCATTCCTCTTTTGGCGCTTCCCGTTTCCCTGGTCGGAACATTTTCGATCATGCTTTTGCTTGGATTCTCCCTGAATACGCTGTCGCTCTTCGGTCTCGTTCTGGCGATTGGCATCGTGGTGGACGATGCGATCGTCGTCGTCGAGAACGTAGAACGAAATATCGCGCTGGGGCACGAGCCCCATGAAGCCACCCGGCGCGCGATGGAAGAAGTCAGCGGACCGATCGTGGCAATCGCTTTGGTGTTGTGCGCTGTTTTCGTCCCCACGGCGTTCATCGTGGGGCTTTCGGGAGAGTTCTACAAGCAGTTCGCGCTGACCATCGCGATTTCCACCGTGATTTCCGCATTCAACTCGCTCACGCTGAGCCCCGCTCTGGCCGCGATGCTCCTGAAACCCCATGGAGTGAAAAAGGATCGCCTTACACGCGCGATTGATTTCGTACTCGGCTGGTTTTTTAGGTTGTTCAACCGGTTCTTTGGCCGCGCGTCGGGCGGTTATGGAAAGCTCGTCACTCACACGCTGCGGTCGAGCCTGCTCGCTGTGGTGATCTATGCCGGCCTTATCGGGCTGACCATTCTTGGATTCTCGCATGTGCCTGCGGGATTTGTTCCCACTCAGGATAAAGGATACCTGGTGTCGTTCGCGCAACTGCCGAACGGCGCGACCCTCGATCGGACCGAGGATGTGATTCGCAGGATGTCCGATATCGCCCTGAAGCACCCGGGGGTGCAGAACGCTGTTGCATTTCCCGGGCTATCCATCAACGGCTTCACCAACAGTCCGAATTCCGGAATCGTCTTTGCCATTCTGACGCCCTCCGACGAGCGAAGGTCTCGTGAACTGTCGGCGAATGCTATCGCTGCGGATCTGAACAAACAGTACGGTTCTATCCAGGAGGCATTTATCGCCATATTCCCGCCACCTCCGGTGCAAGGGCTCGGAACGGTGGCGGGATTCAAGCTCTATATCGAAGATCGCGCCGGCCTCGGTCTGGAATCACTCTACAAGGAAACTACTTCCACGCTGCAGAAAGGCAATCAAACGCCAGGGCTGACAGGAGTGTTTTCCAGTTTCGATATCAATGTCCCGCAAATCGATTCGCACGTGGACCGCGAGAAGGCGAAGACCTACGGAATTCCCCTTGGCGACGTGTTTGACACCATGCAGGTATACCTCGGTTCACTTTATGTGAACGACTTCAATCGCTTCGGCCGAACGTACCAGGTGAATGTGCAGGCGGAGTCGCCTTACCGGTTGCAACCGGAGGACATCAATCGCCTGAGGACCAGGAATGCGGCGGGGGAAATGATCCCGTTGGGATCGGTGGTCACTGTGAAGCCGATCTACGGGCCTGATCGGGTCATGCACTACAACGGATTTCCGGCGGCCGAGATTAATGGTGCCGCGGCACCGGGGTACAGTACCGGCCAGTCGGAAGCCGCCATCTCCAGACTGCTCAGCGATCAATTGCCGAACGGAATGAAATACGAGTGGACGGAACTTACGTACCAGAAAATTCTCGCCGGGAACACCATGGTGTACATCTTTCCACTTTCTGTTTTCCTTGTGTATTTGGTTCTTGCCGCCCAGTACGAGAGCTGGTCGTTGCCGTTCGTCATCATCTTGATTGTTCCCATGACGCTTTTTTCCGCCATTGCCGGTGTCTGGCTGCTAGACGGCGACAATAATGTCTTCACCCAGATCAGTCTGATTGTTCTGGTTGGGCTGGCATGCAAGAACGCCATCCTTATTGTGGAGTTTGCCAGAGAGAAACAGATACTCGAGGGAATGAATCGCGTCGATGCGGTGCTGGAAGCGTGCCAGTTGAGGTTGCGGCCCATCTTAATGACTTCTCTCGCCTTCACGATGGGAGTTATTCCTCTGGTGCTGTCCACCGGAGCGGGCTCGGAAATGCGGCGCGCTATCGGGGTCGCCGTATTTTTCGGGATGCTTGGCGTTACCGGGTTCGGCCTGGTGCTCACTCCGGTTTTCTACGTGCTGGTTCAGCGATTTGTTGAAGGTCGCGAGATCAAGAAGTCGACCGCGAGCGCAGGACTCTCGCCGGGAACTTCGGTGGAGGCGTAGATCGATGTCCTTGCGCACCTTGAAATACTCGCTCGCCCTCGCCGTCGCATTCTGCGCAAACGGCTGTGCAGTTGGCCCGCACTATAAAGCGCCACAGCCAGCAGCGGTGACGTACCATGGCGCCGATCCGCAGCTGGTGGTGGAAACTCCGTTCGATGCCCGCTGGTGGAAGCAATTTGAAGATCCTGTCCTTGATTCGCTAATGGAAAAGTCGCTCACCGCCAACTACAGCGTGCGCATGGCACGGGCGAGGCTAGCAGAATCGCGTGCCGTTTTTGACGAGCGAAAGCTGGACCGCTATCCAACCGTTCCTGTCGGCGCGAGCTACAGCTACGCGAAACAGCAGATTCCGGGATTCTTTGATGACCCCGTCACTATCAATACCTTTCGTTCGGGCTTCGACGCCACCTGGGAGATTGATTTATTCGGGCGCGTTCGTCATGGAGTGGCCGCGGCGCGCAGTGACAATCAGGCGTTCGAAGCGGAACTGCGCGATGTACAGGTTAGCGTCGCAGCCGAACTGGCACGCAACTATTTCGAGTTGCGTGGGGCGCAGTGGCGTCTGGCCGTTGCCGAGCGCAGCCTCAAGAATCAACGGGAAACACTTCGATTGACCGAGCTTCGTCGCGATGCCGGCGTGGGCGAAGCACAGGATGTGGCGAGCGCGGCGGCACGCGTTGCAGCTACGGACGCGACGATACCGTTGCTGGAACTGGAAACGAAGCGCGCGGAATACCGGTTGGCGGTTCTCACGGGAACGAGGCCCGGCGAACTCTCGGCTGATCTTTCTCCACGGAACTACGCTCCGATTGATAAGGCCTTGCCCATCGGAAATGCTTCCGATTTACTCCGACGCCGTCCCGACATCCGCGTAGCGGAACGCCGCCTTTCTGCCGCGACCGAGCGCCAGGGGGTCGCCGTTGCTCAACTATTTCCGGAGGTCAGCGTCTCTGCCTTTGTCGGATTCCTGGCGGGGCGAGGCGCCCTTTTCTTCACAACACGATCCTTTGCGACGACAGCATCACCCACTGTAACGTGGTCGGCCTTCGACCTGGGGCGAGCGCGCGCGCGCGTACGCGGCGCAAATGCCGCCACAGATGAGGCTCTCGCATCTTATGAAGAAACCGTGCTGCTGGCGCTGGAGGAAACGGAAAATTCCTTCTCCAACTACCACGCCCAGCAGCAACGGCTGGTCAAACTGAACACGCAGGCGCAAGAGAGCAAACGCGCGGCCGATATTGCCAGGTTGCGCTATCGCGAGGGCGTAATCGATTTCTTGTCGCTGCTGGATGCCGAGCGCACGCAGCTTCAGGCAGAGGACGCTGTTGCCGAGAGCGAAAGAGATGTTTATGTCGCGGTGATTGCCCTCTACAAGGCGCTCGGCGGAGTGCCGAGCTGACGCATCGATACCATTGAGTCGTGCAGCCAGCGGTTTAGTTCTACTCGAAGCAGTTGAAAGTCGATTGGTTTCGAGAGGCAAGCTCTGCAACCAGCTTCCAGAATCTGCGCCTGCTCCGCCATTAGAGCATGTGCCGTCACAGCAATCACCGGGATCTCCCCGCAGTCGGGTTGCTGATGCATCCATACGATCAGGTCGAGGCCGTTTTCGGCACCGAGATTGATATCGAGCAAGACCACATCGGGAACCCGCTTCTGAAAGACTTCGCAACTGGCCTTTAGATCTGCCGCAGACCACACTTCATAGCCCTCCACTTCGAGCCAGTCGCATAAGAGCTCGCGGTTGAGCTGATTATCTTCGACGACGAGGATAGAATTCTTCAAGCGGTCTCCAAGGACAGGGAGGTCACCACGCGCTCCAATTGTTTGATCAACGGCTCTCGCCAGGAATTCTGTTTCCGGAAAAGCGATTCGGCGTGCGCGTGAAGATACGCTTCCTCATCCTTTGTCAGATCCTTGCTGGTCAGGACAAAAACGGAAAGCTCGGCTGTCCGAGGGTCGGAACGCCACTCGGCCAGCAATTCAAAACCGCTCATCTTGGGCAGCACTAAATCAAGAATGACCAGTTCGGGAAGGGCTTTAGCTACGCTCAACCGGGCCTGTTCACCGTCCGCGGCCGTACTCACGGCGTAGCCGTACCCTTTGAGCAATTCGACGATTATCTCGAGAGCGGATGCATCGTCGTCGACTACCAGAATGGTCCTGGCCGGCGCTGCACCGCCACGCGAGCGTAAGCAGCGCTCCACGGCGGCCAGCAACGTGGCCCTGTCTACGGGTTTGATCAAATACTCGTCGGCGCCGAGAGCAGTCCCGATGGTGGGCTGATCCATGACGGTCACGACAATGACTGGGATCCTGGACGTACGCGGGTCATTTTTCAAGTGCAGCAGAACCTCCAGCCCGTGGACTGGCTGCATGAGGAGATCCAGCGTGATGGCATCCGGCTGATGTTCCGCCGCCATTTCCGTGGCGCGTTCCGGCTGGTCACATCGCAGGGTCTCATAGCCGGAAGACGCCAATTGCGATTGGATGAGTTGGCCGGTTGCGGCATTGTCCTCAACGACAAGAATCCGCGGGGCTTTGTGAGCCCTCGGTATGGGCATAGACGTCTCTGCGGATTGGACTACAGCCATGGCAATGAGTGGAAGAGAAAAATGGAAGCAGGCCCCTTCGCCGGGCGGGCTTTCGATCTCTAGTTTGCTGCCATGCAACTCCACGAGGCGCGCGGTGATGGCGAGCCCCAAACCTGTGCCCTCGGTGGCGCTACCCTTTTCGGTCAGGCGGAAGAACGCTTCGAAGATACGCTGTTGTTGCTCGGGTGGAATACCCGGACCATTGTCGCGTACTTCGATCCTGACCTGATCGTCCAGGCGACGCGCGACCAGCTCGATGCGGCCACCTTCGGGGGTGAACTTGATGGCGTTGCCCACAAGATTTGTGAGCACTTGTTTAAACCGCATAGCGTCGGCGTGAACTTGCAGGCCGGGCTCCACTTGTTGGAGCAATGCTTGTGATTTTTTTTCCGCCAGTGGATAGAGAGCACTGATCACTTCGGCAAACGCCGGCGCGACGGTCATTTGCTCGCGGCTAAGCTCCATTCTGCCGGCTTCGATTTTGGAAAGGTCGAGAATATCGCTTATGAGTGTAAGCAAGTGTTTCCCGCCGGTATGTATGTGGCTGACGTAGCGTTGCTGGCGATCATTGAGTGGGCCGTAACGTTCATCGGCTAGCAGGTCGGAGAATCCCAGGACTGCGTTCAGTGGAGTCCGCAACTCGTGGCTCATGGTAGAGAGGAATTGGTCTTTGAATTTACTTGCGCGCTCAACCTCCTCCTTGGCCCGAACCACCGAATAAGAGAACTCTTCCACTTCCTTCTTGGCGGTTTCCAGTTCCGCGGTGCGCTCCTGGACGCGTTGCTCGAGCTGGTCGTGAGCCTGGCGCAAGGCGCCCTCGCTTTGCTGCGTCTGTGCCAGCATCTCGTTAAAGGCGTCAATCAAGATGGACAATTCGCCGCTTCCGCCGGGACTCGGAGTCGCACGTAGCGAATAGTTCCTGTCGCGAGAAACAATCTTGGCGATCTCCGCCAACTGTACGATGGGTTCCGCAACGGCTTTCCGGAAAATGGAGGAAACCAGCAAAGCTGCCAGCATGGACGCCAGTAGAACAGCCGCGGCGATCCCAGCGTAGCGCCGCAGGCGTCGATTCAGCTCTTCCACACCGGATCGGATGTAGACAATCGCAGTCGGCTTTCCTTGAAACGCGATCAAGCGGACCAGCGCGATCTCCTTGCTTCCGAGCCGGTGTATTTCTGTTTGCCCCGGAGGGATGGCCGGAAACGCTTGAACCAGACCCGCTGAATCCCGGGAATATGTGGCGAAAGGTCGTCCCTCCGGAGTGTAAATGCAGGCAGACAAGATTTCGGGCGAAGCTCGCAAGGCCGAAAGAGTGTTTTCCGCAGACTGTTGATCATTGAACAACAGAGCCGATGCGGTATTCGAGCCTATGATCTGCGCCTGGGTGGAAAGATTCCGGAACATGTTCGCCTGAAACGTCACCATGTCATAGCCAATGAACGCGGTACATGCCAATAGCAGAGCCGTGCCGCTGACCAGCATGTTCATCCAGGTAAGTCTCCGAGAGATCGTATGGTTCTGGCGCTCGAGCATCTCTACAGTCCTTCCTTTGCGTTCCTTCTTACCGTGGTAGCCACCTTAAGCAGTTCGGAACTTAAGGTCAGCTTGGCGGTTTCAGCCTTGCTCAGATTGATTTCGAAGCGGACTTTGTCGCCCTCCAGCACGAATTGGATCATGCCGCCTCGGCGGGAAAAGGCGGGCATGTCGCTCACCGTTAGAATGCTCGATTCATCCAGAGACAGGAGGATCTCTTTCAAGTGATTTTCTTCTGTTGAACTGATGAACAGGATGCGGCACTCCCCGGCGTCTCGCGGTGTTGAAATCCGTTTCATGGCCAAAGGTTTGCCATCCAGCTTTTCACCGGCAAGCGTCGAATCGAGACTTGGCCCAAAGGGATCCTGGCCGAGTACGCAAATAGAAAACGAATTGCTCTTCGCTGCGGTGGCATTGGGGGGCCATTGGACAAATCGACCGAAGTTGTAAAGATAAATGGCCTTCACCTGATACTCGGACACTTTCGGTTGCTGGGCTTCGAGGACGGGAAGGTGCAGAAGAGCCAACATCGCGACAACCGCGGTGGGGCACCGCCACCTGCGTAGGCAACGCTTAGAAACACATGTGTGCAAAGCGCATGGCTTTGCTGCCGAGCTACTCGATCGCGTCATGGAAGTCGGTACCAGCTACCTTCTCCAGGTGATCTTTCCGTAGATGCTTCTCTTGATCCCCACCAGCGGTCCGGGGTCTCCTCCAAATTCGTTGTGAGAGGGTTGCAGGAGGTTCTGCCCGAGGATAGAAAAATCGAGACTTTCCCCAAAGTGCCATCCCAGCCGGACGTCGGCTGAGCTATAGGAGCCCACGGCTTGCGCAGGAAGAGCGCTCGAGTATCGATAGGTCGCGTCGAGTTCGAAGTGTTTTGGCAGGTTGAAGAGCGATTGGAAGCTCACCAGACTGCTGGGGCTCGAGCCCAAGTAGGAACCGAGCAAATTCCCTACATCGGTAAATCCCTGCTTATCTTTCAGCTGCATATGGAGGAACGAATAGGAGCCGCGTACCTGCCACCAGTGCGTAATTTTCCAATTGGGGGCGATTTCCGTGCCGACGGTGCTGCCTTTGATAACGTTGGCATAGGGCAGGACGAAGAAAATGTGCGGCGGGGGCGGAGTATCGGCCTCGGCGGGATACGGTGGCCCGTAACCCTGTAGATTGTCGTAGGTATTGTAAAACGCGGTGAAATCGACGTACACGTTGCGGTTGATCTGCGTGCGGTATCCCGCTTCGTAGCTGATCAATTGCTCCGGCTTTAGCTTGGGATCGCCCAGGATCTCGAAATAAATCGCGGGCGGCGGCGTTGCTTGTACCAGGATGGCGAAAGCAACATCCTGGTCCAGGCGCGATGGTGTTCGAACGGCGCGCGTCGCTGCGGCCCAGAAGGACTGGTGAGCTGTCGGCGTCCACAACAACCGCACACTGGGCTGGTAGTCGAAGCCGCTGAAGTTGTTGTGCTCCAGCTTGGTTCCCGCCGTCAAGGTGAGCTTGTCGCGCACGATGGGCAGTTCGTACTGCACAAAGCCGCTGTAGATGCTGTCGGTCTGCTTGTTCGGCAGAAAATTCACGCCGGCCGAAGTTTGAATGAAGTTGCTGGGGCTTATCCGTACCCCCAGGCCCCAAGTCAACTCGTGGTCCTGGTGCACGCGCGCATGCTGCACGAAGTCGATATCAAACGTATCGCGTGTCTCGCCGAGTTCGAAGTCCTGCCGGTTGGTCCGATCGAAGTACGCTTGAATCTGTATGTCGGAGCCTTCTCCAGTCACGTGTTGCCAGCGTGCCAGCAGATTGCCTCCGGTGGCGTACGCGGTGCCGTCCTGCTGCGTCTCCGCAGGCGGAGAAAACGAGGCGATGTAGCTCCTTTCTCCGCTGGTAACACGGTAAAGATCGCCCTGCACGGTGAAAGTGTCCTTCTGGCCGCTCCTCCAATCCGTACGAAAACCCATCTGTCCCATGCGCCAGCGATCGAACCCGTCTCCATCCGAGTGAAATTCCGGCCCGCGGATAGATCCCATACCATAGATGCGGTAGTTGAAATCCTTCCCCGCCGTGCCGCCGTAGCGGACGCCGCCCGCTCCTTGGTCCACGTTTCCGGCCCCGAGTGTGGCCAAAATACCTTGGGTGTTCTCGGCACTTCTCGTGATGATGTTGATCACCCCGTTGACCGCGTTGGCTCCCCAAATGGTGCCACCCGGTCCACGAATCACCTCGATGCGCTCCACGTCCTCGAGCATCACGTTCTGCACATCCCAATACACGCCCTCATAGAGCGGCGTGTACACGCTGCGGCCGTCAATCAAAACCAGCAAGGACTTTGAGAACTGCCCGGCAAATCCGCGAATCGCGACGGACCAGTGATCTCCATCAATGCGCGCTACCTCGACGCCCGGCGCCATACGCAGCGCCTCCGGAATGCACGTGGCTCCGGAACGCCGGATGTCTTCCTGGGTGATGACGAAAACCGCCGCGGGCGTCTTCTGGACCTGCCGCGGATCCTTGGAAACCGTGGTGACCTCAATGTCGCCGAGTTGTGCCAGGCTGAGTTGCTTCAGAGTTTCACCAGGGTTTTGATCGCTCGCTGCGCCCTGGGCCCGAGTCCTCTCGGCTGCCACCGTGAGCGCAAGCACAAGGGCGAGCGCGTTTGCGGCCGTGATCCGGCGAATGGACGACTGATGTGGGCGGTCGAAATCAATCCGCTTGCTCGGGCGATTCTGAAAGCATCTAGCGCTCATTCCTGGCTCCTACATCCGCCAACTGAGGCGTTGACTCGGTCACCAGGAGTTCAAGTTGATCGATCAAGGAACCATCCCACCAACCGCGCTTTACTTCTTCCCGCATGATGGCAAAGGCCTTTTCCTTTGGAAGAGCCTTGCGGTAGGGCCGGTCCGTGGTTAGCGCGTCGAAAATGTCGGTGACTTGGAGAATCCGCGCGGTGAGCGGAATTTGCTCGCCTTTCAGCCCATCCGGGTACCCGGAGCCATCCTGCTTTTCATGATGGTGGCGAATGATCGGCAGCACGTGACGGAAGGATCGCAGTGGGGCACAAATTCTCTCCCCTGTCACGGTGTGCTGCTCCATGATTTTTCGTTCTTCCGGAGTCAGCGGTCCGGGTTTGAGAAGGATATGCTCCGGCACGGCCAGCTTACCGATATCGTGTACCAGACCGCCCCGGCGCAGAGCGACGCGCAGTTCCTCGGATAATCCCAGTTTTTCCCCCAGCGCAACCGAATACTTCGAAAGGCGGTCGCAGTGCCCCTCGGTATAGGGATCCTTGGCCTCAATACTCAGCGCGAGGCTGAAGAGCACGGTCTCGGCGTTGTCCAGTTCATCGGTGAATTGTTTAAAGCGCAGCAGGGAATGCACCCGGGCCAGCAGTTCGTGTTTATTCAATGGCTTGCTGAGGAAATCATCCGCGCCGCACATGATCCCGTGGATGCGATCGTTGTCGCTGTTCAGGCTGGTGAGCAGCACAACGGGGATCAAGCGAGTTTCCGCATTAGATTTTATCGTCTGACAGACTTCAAAGCCGGTTGGGCGGGGCATCACCACATCCAGCAGAGCGAGATCGATGGAGTCGCTATTCATGTGCTTGAGCGCCTGCTGGCCGTCTGCCGCACAAATGACTTGGTAACCCTCTGCGTTTAGCAACGCAGACAGCAGTTCGCGGTTAGCTTCGTTGTCGTCGGCAACCAGAATGGTTTCCTGATGGCCTTGCGGAACGGACATATGGCCTCCTCAACGATTCTCTCGACGGCAGGGAAAGGGTTAAGAGCGTCGACTGTTGTTGAACGAGAGAGAACCCGTCGAGTCTCAGGCAACGAATACCCATCGCATGAGACCTATTCGGCAGTATCCCAAAGCCAAGCGTTTTAATATCTAGTACCCCGGATTAAGCTACCAAGCAGTAAACAGGACGAGTGAAGGGGCCATCGACCGTGTCCGGTTCAAGTCTGGTCGGCTTTCCAACCACAAAGTAAGATCGTTCAGTTTAGAGTCGTTCAGAATGCCAATATGAAACGGATGCGAGAGGGGTAAGTCATTTCTCTGCCGATTACTAGGGGGAGTTCTCCTTGAATGGACAAACTCTACCGCATGGTTCGTGCGGACGGCTTTTGCTTCAAATTGTTCGGTGTCACTCTGGGTGTGCGTACCAGCCAGCTTTCCTCAATCAGTCGGATAAGAGCGCAACTCCCTCCGGGATCGAGAGTCACAGCAGCGAGAAAGGTTGATCGTTTGTACTCGTTTCTGATAGCAAGCAACCCATCGCGAGCGGGAACTCATCTGCTTCATCTCCTGTATGTTAATTCCCAGCGACTGGCCAGAACTGGAGACGAATCTGAGTTGATGCAGATTTTCGCATCGGACTTTAGTTTTCATGTGGCAACAACTAGTCCGAATCGGCTGTTCGTTCACGCCGGGGTTGTTGGATGGAAGGGGAAAGCCATAGTCATCCCTGGTCGGAGCTTCAGCGGAAAGACGACCCTCGTCAAAGAGTTTTTGCGACAAGGCGCAACGTACTATTCCGATGATTTTGCCGTCATCGATTCTCGTGGCTACGTTTATCCGTTTATCAAACCGCTTGGCATCCGAGACGATCATAGTCAAAAACAGGCCAGCGTCGCCGCGGAGCAATTGGGCTGCCCAGTTGGGATAAAACCCTTGCAGATTGAATTTGTGCTTTTAACTCATTACAACAAAACGGCGCGATGGCATCCGCGAAGTGTCTCACGCGGCCAAGCTGTACTGAATCTCCTTCAAAATTCATTTTCCGTGCGTGAGAAGCCTGAAGTCGCACTGGCCTTTGCCGATGCGGCGGTGCGTAACGCCACAATTCTCGCAAGCGTCCGGGGCGAGGCGGAAGAAGTTGTTCGCAGCGTTCTGTTCTGTAGTATCCGTGTCCTAAATCAAGATTTCGCTACTCGAATTATCCAGCCCCAAAGGGAGGGCTATGGGTGAAAACGAGAATATCAAGCCGAAGCGATTTGAAATGCTCTCGCGGGAAGTGCTGGATGAACTGTTGATCTACGATCACAAAACGTATCGGGGACACTGTTTAAATCAGGCTGCCGCGCTGGTCTGGAAAGCGTGCGACGGCAAGACCACCGTTGCCGAGATCACCCGGATGTTGAAGCAGGTTGATCCTAGTATGGACGAACAGGTCGTGCGTTTCGCGCTGGGCAAGTTGAAAAAAGCCGGGTTGCTATTAGATGAATCCGTACCGGAAACGGCAAAGATCTCTCGGAGAGACCTCGTCCGCAGAGCCGGAGGAATAGCGATAATCGCCATACCTATAGTGACCTCAATGCTGATGCCAACCCCAGCTCGCGCTGCATCCTGTTTTCAAGTATTGCACCCGTGCATAAACAACGCGCAATGCTGCTCAGGGCAATGTGTCGGTGTGCTTGGTATCAACGCCGTATGCACTTAGCAGGCTCGTTCGCGCAGTAAGATTCTTAACTGTTACGGGGGGGGTGAGTTGTGAACAAAGGCGAAAAATGGCGTTGCGCAAACCCAACCTGTCAGGCGGAGGTTATCGTGACTCATGCCTCTGCACTAGCCTGCGCAGAGAAAGTGCGCTGCGCTTGTGGCTCGATGATGAAAAGGCAGTATGAGAAGCCGATGTTACGAAAGGCCATGGCAGCCGGTGGCAAATCAAAGTGAACCGCTTGATCGTGAATCTGGGAGTCCCGGCGTTGCAGCATGACTTGGAGAGTTGAACCTTGACCGTCCCACCACCAAACAATCCGGAGAGGAAAGACGATCGCCGCCGAACCCCTCGCTATGCATTCGTCGCGAACGCCGAGGTCAGTGAGAACTCCTCTCAGGCGCGGATTTTCGCGCGAGTGAGTGAGATCAGCATGAACGGATGCTATCTCGATATGATTAATCCTCTCCCTGAAGGTACCGAAATCTTCGTAAAGATCTTCACACCGACGGACTTTTTTGAAAGTGCTGCCACGGTCGTATATTCGCAGCCGAACCTAGGCGTGGGCCTGACGTTTCACGATGTCAGCAGGCATTTCCTGCCGAGTTTGCAGAAGTGGCTTCTGGAAGCAATGCGTGCTGCCGTGCCGACTGGCGAGAAGTCCTAGTCAGAGATTGGCGTGCTTGGATGTCCGGCCAATCGAAGTGCTGTACTACGGCTTCATTGGCCAAAGGTTCCGCTTCTTCAATCGGCACATGACAATGTTCCGAGACCCTGTGATTTCTGCTACCGGGGAGACGATCGTCCGTGTGTCGTCGCTCGTCGCAAACGGGAAACCAGGTACAGACTCTGCACAGCTCGGCCGGTTCCGGATAGGTAGTCCTTGGGGCCTGGCGCGCCCTCAAAAAGTCGTTTCTGACCTTTCGAAAATAGGCGATATAGCGAGCCACTTCGAACGACTCTACTTTGGAAAGTGGCGTCGCCGCATTCGACCTCGGTGGCTTGGTTAGTTGTGCTTCCGTTCAATAACTGACCAAATCGGAGTCAATGCAGCAGCGGGTTGGAATTTGCGGGTGGCGGATGTGGCAACGACTTGAGGAACGCGTATATGTCAGCCAATTCCTTGTCGGAAACGACTTTGTCAGTGTACGGAGGCATCTCGCGTGCGGGTTCGCGTACATATGCGAGGAGCGCCGACAGCGGAACCGGATCTGGTCCAATGCGTGGACCGGCGGAGCCACCTCCTTGCGCCTCGAGGCCGTGGCACTCGTAGCAGCCATACCGCGCGTACAGTCGCCGTCCGTTCTCGACGCTTCCGCTTGCTTCCTCAGGCCTCTTCGAAGGGTCTGCGGGAAACTGGCTCTTGGCGCTGGCCACGGCCATAAGAAATCCAATTGCGAGCATCATCGAGACTGCGCGTCGCACGGCGCAGTTCGCGTCAAATCGACGGAAGCTCATGCTCTCCAAGCAATCTCGAATGACTTTCAGCAATATCCGGACTCCAAAGACGTCATTCATATTCGCTCCCAAGCATAATCGGATGCTTTAAACATTGAAGTCGTTTTTTTGGAATAAGAAAACGACGTGGGACACTATTGGCATGATCGAGCTCGTTGTTCACGGAAGCAGTTCGATATCGATAACACGGTAAGTATCAGGTCCTACGTTCTTCACGCGATGCGTGTAGGGCTTGCTCGACGCACTCGAAAATACAACTGATCCCCGCTCCACCTGGGACGCAGGCCGCCAATCGCTTCCCTGAAGTTGTGTCTGGGCCTGGCCACCACTTACACGAATCGAAAGATTGTCGTGCTCGTGCGTATGAAAGAGTGTAGATTCACCGGCTGCGATACTGACGTCCAGAACGCGAACGTACTGATTCTCGAGAACCGAATGGTGATGCGGTTCATTTTGTACTGGCACAGGCTCAAGCAAATCTTCAGAGCTCAAGGAAACTTTCGATGGAACCGCCGCCACTGCTGCAGCAGCGGTTTTCTTCAATTCAATTTCAATATTTTCAGAGGGATCGTCGATTAAATTCTCCACGGCATGAGTGGATGGTTCTCTCCACTGCACTTCTCCTGGAGTCGCAGAGGTATCCCGGTGAGATCCGTCCGCCGAGTAAACACGACGGGAACCGTTCGTCATTGACAAAACAACCAGTGCGGGATGCGAGTGCAGTTCAAGACGGTCATGAGGACCGAAGTGGACTCGCAGCACACGCACGCGTTCGTTTTCGAATACGACAGTGACGATTTTAGGATTCACGGCGACGGGGTCCTGAAAACCGGAAAGCGCAACTACCATAGCCGCAAAGATTACCAGCGATCGCATTGCCTGTCTCCCGATCGTCTAAATCTCCGACCGCCATACTGAGCTTGCCGCGGTGAGTCTTATTCCCATCTCGCGAAGCACTTTAGCGAGAACCGAGCGACCACTTCCGGCGACTTCAGCCAAAGGCGTGCACCGTAATAACCGACGGCTCCAGGGGACGGACAAAGGCGTTACCCGGAAACAGGGTTGTTAAGGGTTCCGATTTTGTCGATCGTTACCTGCACCACGTCTCCGGCTCGAAGCCATCGGGGGGGCTTCTTCCCCATACCCACGCCGTGCGGCGTTCCAGTGAAAATCGCGGTTCCCCGTAGCAACGTAGTACTCTGGCTCAGAAATTCAATCAATTCGGGCACACCGCGAATCATGTCGCGAGTGTTGCTGTCCTGGACGATATCGCCGTTCAAAGTAGTCCGAATCCGCAATGCTCCTGGATCTGGCAGCGAATCTGGAGTAACCAGACATGGACCGAGAGGCGCAAATGTGTCGAAACTCTTGCCGCGGGACCACTGGCCTCCTCCCTTCTTCAATTGCCAGTCCCGGGCGCTTACGTCGTTTCCGCAAGTGTAGCCGGCGATATATTCAATTGCGCGTTCGCGCGGAACATCCTTACAATCCCGCCCAATGATGACGACCAATTCCGCTTCATAGTCTACTTCGGCAGTCTTCGCCGTTGCTGGAAGTAGAATGGGCTCATCCGGGTTCTGGAGCGCACTCGTTCCTTTGGCGAAAACGACAGGATATTCGGAGATACTCATGCCAAGCTCGTCGGCATGCTGCTTGTAGTTTTGGCCTATACACCAGATCATTGCGGGAACGAGAGGGGCCAACAGTCTGCGGATTTCGGCGGGTTTTCGCGTTATCGTCCTGACGCCGAATAATTCACCCTCGATTTCAAAAAACGATCCGTCAGGCCGCTCCGCAGCGTGGTGAATGTCTCCAGAACGATCTTCGTAGCGAACTATTCTCACAGCGCACTCCGCGCAACCGATTAACGAGCTTCAATCGCCAAAGGAATCCAGATGCATATCGACAACTTGCCGCGAATCTGTCGGCTGCGGTCGTTCGCTCACGCCAATGCGCCGGGTTTTTTTAAATATCGGTCTATGACGGCATCCGCCGTACGAATCGTTTGAGCCAGGATCGTGAGGGTTGGCCCGGCAACAGGTTTCTGTGGGAATACCGACCCACCCAGGACAAAAAGATTCGAGACCTGCCAGTGCTGAAGGTAAGGATTGACGACCGAAGTCTCGGGAGAAATTCCCAAGATCGTTCCGCCATGGACTTGGGTTCCCTGGTAACGCGTTGCGTCGTAATGTTTCAACCCGGGGAATGGAGTGAACTCTTTCGCTCCCATGGCACGAGCGATTTCGACGGCTTTCGGTATCATGAATTCCGTCATTTTTCGCTCGTTCTCGCGCCAGTCGAGCGTTAGACGCAAAAGCGGATCTCCGCGATCGTCTTTGTACGTGGGATCCAGATCCATGTAATTTCCTTTGTATGCGAAATGCTCGCCGATGAAGACGATCGGAGCGCTCCGGTCATAAAAGTGGACAGCAGCCTTCTTCCACTCTGAGCCCCACCTCGCTTTTACGGACGGAGGAACCGGGCCGAAATTTAGAATCGGCTGGTAGCCCTGACAATTGGCTCGTAACAAGCCGCCGCGAAGGAAGGGAAGGTTCGAATGATCGATGTGGTCGCCGCTCAGATCGTCGATGCTGATCGCGGCGGAACCTGTGCCCATAAAGCGGTTCAACGGTTTGTCCAGAAAAACTCTGGCCGCCGGAAGCGTCAATTCGTGAGTGAGGTTGCGGCCAAGCGTGCCTTTGCCGGTTGACGCATCGTACGCTTGACCGATGCCTGACAGCAGTAAGAGCCGTGTGTTACTGAACGTCCAGGAGCCCAAGAATACTAGCTCGGCAGGTTGAAAGATTTCTTCACCGGTGGTGTCAAGATACGTGACGCCACGGGCAGATTTGTTGCCCTCGTGAACGATCCTACGAACACGCGCGCCGGTTCGAATCGAGACGCCCTTCTGCTTTTCAATAACGGGCATCAGCACATTCGTGGGCTGGGCTTTGGCTCCAATCATGCAACCCGCGTGGCAATAACCGCAGTAGGTGCAAGCAGGACGACCCACGCCATCGGGATTCTTATAGAACTCGGTAAGTGTAGCGGATGGGTACGGAAATGGATGATATCCAAGCGACGTTACGGCTTCCCTGAATAGGGTGGCATAGTAGGGGATCTTGGTCGGCGGCAACGGATATTCTTCACTTCGCCAGCCTTCAAAGACATTCCCACCATCCACCTTTTTCCCACGGATGTTGCCTGCTTTGCCGGCCACACCGATCATTTTCTCGGCCCGGGTGTAGTACGGCTCTAACTCATCGTAAGTAATGCCCCAATCCTGGATGCAATGGTCTTCCGGCAACCGCTTTACGCCGTACTTCTCGACTGTCTTTGAATACAACTCAAAGCAATCGGGTGAATGTCGCGGAGATCCGGCACCCCAATGCTCTCCGGCGCCACCGACGCCGGTACCGGGCAAGAACGATCCCAACTGCCGCAACGGAAGAGCCGTCTTTCCGTCGGAATGGCGAAACGTCACCGTCTCCTGGGAGCAGTCTTGCATCATGCGGTTTCGAACGAGGTAATCGAGCTCGTCCATCGTTGCGGCGTAGTACGCATTGTCCCGGGGTCCACCGCGTTCCAAAACAACCACTGAATGTTTGGTGCGCGTGCCCAGTTCCTTCGCCATCAACAAACCGGTCCATCCGCCACCGACTATCACCACATCTACGCCTGGCAGAGTCTTCATTTTTCGTCCTCAGTCGGATGTCCACCAACCAGGCTTACGGGTTTGGGACGAAAAGCCTCGCCGAAATGTTTGTCCACGTCGTCGACATAGGTCATTTGCGGGCCGGGAAACCCGATCAATTGCCAGCCCACCATGTCAATGTTTCCGCCGTGCATGGGATCGCTGAACATGCCCTCTATCGTGTGCTGACGGAGGAGGCCAAAGAATTCAGAAGATTCGATTTCCTTTAGGGCAGAGTCTTGTTCCGCTGCGGCAAGGCGATTGAAGGCACCCAGCTTTTTCACACCTTCGCGGTAGATATCTCGACGCGTCGCCTTGCCTTGATATCCGACTTCCGGTATACCACTTTCAAAAGGCCCCTGAAGATAGCGATCGCTATCACGGCCGTAAGGCCCTGCAAGCTGCCGATCGATATACATAACCACACCTGCTTCTTGGGCGCCGGGCCCGGTCTCATCGCTCGGAAAGATACGAGCAACCGCGGCGGCGACGATCAGGGCTTCAGTCTCGTCGAAAAAATGCAGGGGAATACGAACGGTCTTATCCTGTGCCGAGAGCCGAGAGAGTTTTCGATCCAGGGAGTAAATGAGCACTCCGCCCATCGTTGTCGCGGAGAGCGTAAGGAAGTGTCTACGTTGCATCGCCGTAAGGTATCCCACGCCAGAGCGGAAGCGAAATTAATTCGCGATTAACTTTCTTTAATGTCCGATGCAGACAAAAAAGATGTGTATGATTTTGAAGAAGTCGAGTTTTCGCCACCTAGTCGACGTGCTTCAGCTACCGCGAAGCCGAGAGGAAACGCGTGGAGAGCAAAAAAAAACCTTTTGGCGACCGTCGTGACTTCTTGAAGGGCAGCGCCCTTGCCGGAATGGCAAGCATTGTGCCGGAAGCGATGTTCGTTCGCGCGCAAGCTGACAGCCCTACCTCGCCCACAGCACAGGAATCTGAAACTCACTCGGTTGCCGAGGTTCTGACCGAGGGCCGTGCTGGGTCCGACTTCATGGTGGACGTTATTAGATCGATGGGCTTCGAATACATTTGCGCGAACCCTGGCTCGAGTTTTCGTGCTTTGCACGAGTCGGTCATCAACTATGGCGGAAATAGCGGCCCTGAACTGATTACCTGCTGCCATGAGGAGTCTTCGGTAGCGATGGGGCACGGCTACGCAAAGATCGAGGGGAAGCCGCTCTGCGTTTTTGCCCACGGTACAGTCGGGCTGCAGCACGCAGCGATGGCGATCTACAACGCGTATTGCGATCGCGTTCCCGTTTACATCGTCGTGGGAAATACGTTGGATGCCACGAAGCGCGCGCCGGGCGCGGAATGGTTTCACAGCGTCCAGGATGCGGGCGCGATTGTGCGCGATTTCCTAAAGTGGGATGACGTTCCCACTTCATTGCAGCACTTCGCCGAGTCTGCGGTGCGCGCGTACAAGATCGCGATGACTCCGCCGATGGATCCGGTGCTTTTGGTGGCGGACACCGAGCTGCAAGAAAACCCCGTGCCCGACGGCGCGAAGCCGCGAATACCGAAGCTCGCGCTCACTACACCGCCACAAGGCGACTCCGGGGCGGTCAAAGAAGTCGCGCGACTGTTGGTAGAGGCCGAGAATCCGGTTCTTGTGGTCGACCGCACCGCTCGTACGCCGGCCGGACTGGACCGGCTTATTGAGCTTGCGGAATTGATCCAGGCGCCGGTCCTCGACCAAGCCGGTCGAATGAACTTTCCAACGCGCCATCCCCTTAGCCAGTCGGTTCAGAGTCGAAGCCTAATCGCCGATGCCGACGTCGTGCTCGGACTTGAAGTTTCAGATTTCTGGGGGGTCCTCAACTCGTTCAGAGACCAGGTGCAACGCACTTCGCATCAAACCGTCAAGGCCGGCGCGAAAGTGATCACCATTACAACCGGGGACCTGTACACGAAGTCTAACTACCAGGACTTTCAACGTTATGCCGAGGCCGATATTGCCATCGCGGCCGATGCCGAAGCGACTCTTCCCTCACTCATCGAAGCAATAAAGCAATCGGTTACCGCTGACCGTAAGCGCGCCTTTCGAGATCGCGGCGACAAGTTCGCGACGGCGCGCCAGAAGCAAATGGAACAAGCGCGCACAGATGCGACCTATGCCTGGGACGCAAGCCCTATTAGTACAAGCCGAGTGTCTGCGGAGATTTGGGCCCAGATTCAAAATGAGGATTGGTCGTTGGTTTCGCGCGATAGACATTTCGGTGGGTGGCCGCGACGCTTGTGGGCTTTCGAAAAGCATTATCACTACAACGGCGGCCAAGGCGGAGGGGGTGTCGGATACAACGCACCGGCGGCGGTCGGTGCCGCGCTCGCCAATCGCAAGCATGGCCGTCTGACAGTCAACATTCAGGACGATGGCGATTTGATGTATGCACCCGGCGTCTTGTGGACGGCCGCACATCATCGGATTCCCATCTTGAACGTCATGCACAACAATCGCGCCTACCACGAGGAAGTGATGCAGGTGCAGCGTATGGCCAATCGGCACAATCGCGGCATCGATCGCGCCCGGATCGGTACGTCCATCGATGACCCTCATATCGATTTCTCGAAATTGGCGCAGAGTCTGGGGCTGTATGCCGAGGGGCCGATCACGAATCCCAACGACCTTGGTCCGGCGCTTAAACGCGCAATTGCCGTCGTTAAGCGTGGCGAACCGGCACTTCTGGATGTGGTCACTCAGCCGCGGTGAAGTGCAACCCAAGGAGATGAGTTGGAAAATCGCGTAGAGATTGTCGATGTCGCCTTGCGGGATGGGCTACAGAATGAACGCAAAGAGATTTCCACGACCCAGAAGCTTGTCTTGCTCGAAAAGCTCGTGAACGCTGGCGTATCCTCGATCCAAGTGGGCAGTTTTGTGAATCCCAAACTTGTTCCTCGCATGGCGGATATAGAGACATTGGCCAGCCACTTAGGCAAGTATCCCGGCGTGAATTTCTGCGCATTGATTCTCAACACCAAAGGGTTTGAACGGGCGCTCGCTGCGGGATTCCAGCGTATGGAATTCGTCCTCGCGGTAAGCGAGACGTTCCATCTTCGAAATGCGAATCGCACGGTGGCCGAATCGCTAAAGTGCTTGGAGCAAATAAGCGCAGTGGCCGCGCGAGAACAAGTCCTTATCCGAGTGGGATTTGCCACCGGCTTCCACTGTCCTTTCGAGGGGAGCATATCGGTTTCGGCGGTGGTCGATCGCGCTCGGCAGGTACGTGAAATTGCACCGTGGCGTATCGTGCTGGGTGACACGGATGGAATGTGTTTTCCTGACCAAGTAAAAGCCGTCGTGCCAGCCCTAAGAGACCAGGCAGACATGCAATCTGCCGATCTGATTCTTCATTTTCACGACACATATGGTCGCGCCCTGGCCAACACACTCGCCGGTCTCGGGACCGGCATCCGGACATTCGATGCCGCGGCAGGTGGACTTGGGGGCTGTCCGTTTTGTCCCGGCGCAAGCGGCAATGTGGCGACCGAAGATCTCGTCACCTTCTTGGAAGGCTTGGGATACACGACGGGGATCGATGTGGAAAAACTACTGGATGCAGCCGAGCTTTCTCTCAGTTTTTCATCGCGACCGTACGAAGGCCATATCCTGCGCGTACGCCGGCCTTTGGCCGTCGGGGCGGCTACGCCATCCTGCGCGGCCACGCGACAAAATTAAGTTTCACGATGCTCTCAATGGGATAGGTCCCATGCTGTGTGCACGTGCGGTTTCAATGGACTCCGAGGGTTGCAGCGTCGATGTGCGACTTGCCGGGTCGCAGAGCTTTCAGCAGATGGCCCTCATATGGTCGAGAGCAGAAGCCGCGCGCAAACTCCGCCGCGTCTAACAACTTCTCCAAATCTATTCCGGTAGCGAAACCGAGACCATCAAGAAAAGCGACCAGATCTTCGGTCGCCACGTTGCCGCTTGCGCCGGGGCAAAACGGGCAGCCGCCCAACCCACCGACCGAGGCATCGAAGGCGCGTACACCGCTCTCAAGGCCGGCCAAAACATTTGCGAGAGCGCGGCCGTACGTATCGTGAAAGTGGAGGATTAGGTCGCTGGAGTCGATTCGTGCTTCTTCTCGGACCGCAGCCACCGCGTCGCTAACTTGATCGGGGAAGGCCATTCCATCCGTGTCGCTCAGTCCAATCTTGTAAGCGCCGCGGACGCGCGCTTCTCGAGCTTGACGGGCTACGGCGGCGACGGGAGTGCGTCCTTCAAAGGGGCAGTGAAAACTGACCGCGATGCCAACCCGGAAAGAGATCCCGTCCCGATCTGCCGCCTTGCCGACGAGGTCCAGGAGTTTAAGGGAGTCTGCCGTACTCTGATTTGTGTTCCGACGATGAAATGTCTCGCTTGCCGACAAGGCCAGGTCGACCCAGCGAAAGCCCGCTGCAACGGCTCGCTCGTAGCCTTTAAAATTCAAGATTAAGGCGGAGAACTTCACGGTCGACGATTTGCTGAGACCCTGAGCAACCGCCTCTGCGTCGGCCATCTGAGGAACCCATTTGGGATGAGCGAAGCTTGTCGTCTGAATCGACGACACCCCAGCCGCAATCAATTTCTCGATTAAGGCCAGCTTATTCTCAGTCGAGACGAGCCTGGATTCATTCTGAAGACCGTCACGAGGCGCGACATCGATGACTTCAACTTGCTTGGCCATGCTTGACCCTAAATTACTCTTTCTTCCCGCAAAGTATCCATCTCACTTTGCTCAAGTCCGAGAAGACCCTCGTAAATCTCACGGTTGTGTTCTCCGAGCGTCGGGCCCGCCCAGCGAATCCTGCCGGGCGTCGACGAAAGCTTCGGCACAATGCCCTGCATTGTCAGGTTCCTTTCGGCTTCTGGAATGTATACCTCCACCAAGGCTTCGCGTTCTCGAAAGTGAGGGTCCTTTACGATGTCGGCCGAATTGTAGATTGGGCCCGCCGGAACTCCGTTATCGTTCAATTCCGTCATAATCTTCTCAGCCGAATTCTGTCGCGTCCAACCGCCGATCAATTCGTCGAGCTCGCTTTCGTGCGCCAGCCGTTCCACATTGGTGCGATACCTTGCATCGTCCGCGAGCTCGGGACGGCCCATGACTTTCATTAAGCGTCTAAAAATAGAATCGGAGTTTCCTCCGATCACGATGTAGTGGCCGTCCGCGCTGGGGTATATGTTGCTAGGCACACCGCCGCCGAGTTTTCCACCTCGAGGTTGGCGAATCTGCCCCGTGCCGCTGTATTCTAAAATAATTGCGTCCATGAGACTCAAAACCGCCTCGGTGATAGCGACATCTATTTCTTGTCCCTGCCCAGATTGTTCCGCTCGGCGAAGAGCCATCATGGACGCGAAGCCGGCATACAATCCGGCAACGGAATCACCCAGGGCGACGCCGGTCCGAATGGGTTGTCGCCCTGGTTCGCATGTCAGATAACGCACGCCTCCCATGGCTTCACCTACGGAACCGAATCCGGCCCGATCCTTGTAAGGGCCTGTTTGACCAAAACCGGAGATATGAACCATGACCACCTTAGGATTAAGGCCGCGTAGGACGTCATAGCCGAGACCCCACTCGGCCATTTTTCCGGGACGAAAATTCTCGAGCACAATGTCGCTTTTTGCGGCAAGACGCCGGGCAAGCGCCTGCCCTTTTGGTAAATGAAGATCGCACGTGATGCACTTTTTGTTACGCGCTTGCACGAACCAGGAGTAGGAAGTATTGCCCGCCCGGATGCCCCAAGTGCGGTTCTGGTCTCCTCCATTCGGCGGTTCAACCTTGACTACGTCCGCTCCGAAGTCTGCCAAGAGTCTGGCCATGAACGGACCGGCCAGGAAGCTGCCGAACTCGAGCACCCTGACGCCGCTGAGCAGCCCGGGGTTCGGAGCGTCCGAGGATCTCAGGTCATCGTTTAGTTTCGAATTGAATTCCATTGCGGGGTGCGCCTTTCACAGAACCGTACACGGCGACTGCGAGTACCCGATCGCGAACAGCACCGGATTTTGCCCTAGAGACTTCACCGAGAGCCCACGATCTTAAATTTCTGAACTCTCTTGCCGTTGATCTCGCCGACGTAGACACTTCCTTGCGAATCCACCGCCAAGAAATGGGCGAACGTAAATTCTCCAAGTTGATGACCGGCGCGACCGAAGCTCGACAGAATCTTGCCGCTCGCACGATCGAGAATTTCGACCTGCTCGTCGTCTTGGTTGGCGACATACAGGAACTTCTGCGACGGATCGGGAGAGAATCCCACCCAAACCGCTGTGCCCGATACACCTGGCTTGTGCTCCGCGTCGGTTGGATACTGGCTTCTCCGGTCGAACTCGATTTCAATGTTCTTCTGGAAATTCCCCTGCTTATCGAATACTTGAAGCCGCCGTGCCCGCCGATCGCAGATGTATACCCGACCATCGTTGCTCATCGCTATGCAATGCACGACCGGAACAAAAAGCTCGCCGACCTCGCCTTCACTACGGTGCGGTTCCCATTGCCGTAGAAATTGACCATCGCGATCGAAAACCGCCACTCGATGATTGCTATCGCGGCCTTCACCGTCGGCGACGTAGAAGTCTCCATTGGAAGGATCGACAGCGATGCCTGCGGACTCGAAAAAACCGGCGCGGCTTGAATTCAGAGGCTTGCCCTTCAGCGTACCGTCCGAAGAATCGACTGCCCCTCTCTTCCCGATCTGCAACAACAGCTTGCTTCCGTCGTGGGCATATTTCTGCACAATGCCGTCTCGCCCTCCGCCTAGCCAGACATTGTTTTCGCGGTCCACCGTGCACCCATGCAGGACGCTTGGAACGACCTCTGGATCTCCAAAGGAATTGACCACATTCCCGACGGCGTCGAACTCGATCACTGGGGGGGCCTGATGTCCTGCATCCAACTCGTTGTCGGTAAGATCGCGCCGATTGAGAACAAATACGTGGTCCCGAGCGTCGACGCACACGCCGCCGATACCTCCGGTTACCCAGAGGTCGGGAAGGGGCTTGGGCCAATGCGGATCGACCTCGAACTTCGGGACGTCTGACTGCGCGCACAAACGTGAAGGATGGAAAATGCCCATTGCGACGGCCAATCCAACGAGTGTCGTGAGCTTGGATGAGCGCGCCAACTTGTGAGCCGGTCGCATAAATCAGGTGGGCAAACCCAGACGGTAACCGACACCGCGCACCGTGTGGATCAGCTTGACACGATGAGATTGATCGATTTTTTGACGCAGGCGATTGATGTACACCTCAACCAAGTTCGTCTCGGTGTCAAAGCCATACGACCACACATTTTCCACGATGACCGTGCGCCCTACAGGTTCGGGTGAACGGGCGAGTAGTAATTCCAGCAGAGCAAGTTCCTTGGTCGTTAGGGAAATCTGCTCACCGGCCCGCGATACCAGCCCACGTTGTCTATCGAATTCAAGGTCCGCGCATTGCAACTTTTTGCTACCGCCACGGCGCGTGATGGCGCGCACGCGAGCTTGCAGTTCGTCGAGTGCGAAAGGCTTGGTGAGGTAGTCATCGGCACCCGCATCGAGTCCTTCAACGCGCTGTTCTACCAACGTGCGCGCTGTCAGCATCAGGATCGGAATTTCCACACCGGATTGTCGAAGTTCTTTGCATACTTGGATCCCGCTAAGGCCCGGCAAGCGGACGTCCAGGAGTATGGCGTCATAGGAAACTCGGTTTGCGAGGTCCAAGCCTTTTTGACCGGTAGCCGCGACGTCGACAGTATGCGCACTCTCACGGAGCGCTCGAGCGACGAAACTGGCGACCTTTCTTTCATCTTCTATGAGTAGAAGGTGCATAAAAGCATCATGCCGTCGCCAAAAGTCGCAGTCAATTCCTACGAACATAGCGAAAGTTGCGCGGCGGCGGTTTTGGGCGCACAACTCAGTGCCGATCATGGCACTGGAACCGCCAGCAGATCCGACACGTTTCCGGCAGTTTCCTCCTCTCTTCGATCGAGTTTTTGGTCCGCTCGTACAAGCATAAAGAACAGAGCGGAGGCGATCGTTACCACGGCCGCGCAATCGAGGGCCACCTTCCAGCCGTAATGTATCGCCAAATAGGCGGATACGATGGGAGACAACCAGCCGCCAAGATTGCCCAGGGTGTTCATCATGCCGGAGAGCGAACCTGCAAATTCATTGGTCAAGTCGATGCACGTGGCCCAATAGGTGACAGCCGCGAACATATTGAGCCCCCCGCCGAGCGCCAAGAGCAAAACAGCTGTGGCACTCTCGCTCGCCGAAGCGCCAATCCATAGCAACAAAGCGGAACTTAACATTCCGGTGCATACAGCGAGCCTGCGACCATTGCGTTTTCCGAATTTTCGTACCGCGACATCGGAGAACCAACCGCCGAGCGGCGCCATGACTGCAACCGCGAGGAACGGCGTGGAACCCCAAATTCCACCCTCGCTGATACTTAAATGTCGGACGCGCACCAAATAAATAAAAAACCAAGTATGAAAAAAATACATCGGAAAACCCTGGCACATATATCCAAGCAGAATTCCCCATACGGACCGGTTTGAAAGCATTTGTTTCCAAGGCGTTTTCTGGAATTCACGCGATTTTTTCGGTCTGGTTTGAGAATCGGATTGGATCAATGCCAGTTCTTGTGGATTCACTTTTGGGTGTTCGTTGGGCGTGTTGGTTACATACCATTCCCAAATGAGCACGACGAACAGACCCAGCAGGCCCGAAATATAGAATGACACGCGCCATCCCCATTGCTGGGTGATCCATGCGATCAACGGGGGCGTAACCGTGCCCCCGATTCCCGTACCCAAAGTAAGAAAACTGCTTCCGATTCCGCGTTGACTGGAGCCTATCCAATTGGAGACTATTTTGTTGCTGTTGGGAGCGTTGGCGGCCTCACCCACGCCCACCAGGAATCGAACCACCATAAAAGCTCCCGCGGCTCCGATCCAGCGACCGATTATCAAGTCGGGCGCAAAGCCGCAGAGCGCGGTAAAGAGGGACCAAAGCAGAATGGCACCGGTCAGTACGTTCTTTGGACCGTAGCGGTCCCCGACCCACCCTGCCGGAACTTGAAACAGGGAATACCCGAGTAAGAATGCACTGAACACCCATCCCATCATCTGCGTGCTCAGCTTGAGTTCATCCTGGATGAATTTGCCTGCAATTCCCAGATTCAGGCGATCCATGATGGTTAAGGTGGTCACCATCACGAGACAAGCCATGATCGCCCAACGAACTTTCGTCGGCTTCTCAACGCCAGGAGATTTCATCGAGTGCACCTAAAGCTCCGATAGCGAATGTGTCGGAACGAAAATTGGGTCCGCCAAGGCTGAGGCGACGAAACCTTGATTCCAACGGGATCCGCTGAAGCGTGACCGGTGTCACAGTCGCACCTATACATATCCGAGGAAGAGATAAAATATGTATTAATTCGCGTTTATGTTAAGCGCGTTAAAGGCGCATCGTGAATAGGAGTTACTCCTAACCTCTTCACAGAAGAGTTTCTTCCGGCTAAAGCTCTGCAGTAGAATCAGCGCGCTATTGAAAGCGCCCGCTCTCGACGTTTGGAAACCGGATGCTCAATGTAACTCTGCGACTCCGCATGATTTTGCTTTTTTGTATCGTGATCGGGGTGTTCCTCGCAGGCACCTATATCGTCGTGTATAACTCTTTTGTCCATGAAGTGCGACTTGCTCTGGATGACCGGCTACTCGACGCCGCTCGACCCGTAATTGCGGAATTGATCGCGCACCCTGCCCCGCCTCACTTCGATGGTCTCGAGGTCGACGGTCAGATCCTGCAACTGCTGGGGCGAGATGCAAAAGTTCTAGAGAAATCGCGTGAGAGCGCCGAACTGAAAATCTCTCCTGAATCCTTGCACGAGAGTGCGCGTCCGTTCTTCCAAACTGTCGCGAGCGAGCAAGGCAATCTAAGAACTGCGATAGTCCCGATCGTCGTAGCTGGCGAACGACGCTGGTTTGTAATCGCGGAATCGACTGCCAAAGTCGATCAAATTGAAACTATCTTTCGCACCAAAGCCTTTGGGCTCTGGACTGTAAGTCTTCTACTCACAACCCTGATTGCAGTGTGGTACGTAGGCCGCAGCTTGAGCCCGATAGTGGAACTGAGTCGCCACGCTGCGTTGTTGACGGTCAAAGCATCCAGGTCGACTCATGACGATTTGGACGTCAGTCTGCCGATCGTGAACCCCAATGACGAATTGGGCATACTCGCCGCGAACTTCAACGTGCTGTTTGTGCGGCTGAGCGCAGTGGTGGGCCAACTTCGTCAATTCGTTTCCGATGCAGCTCACGAGTTGCGGACGCCGCTCGCTGTGGTGCTCGGCGAGACCCAACTTCTTATTTCGCAACCTCGGAGCGGCGAAGAATATCGTGCCGCGCTCGTCACGATAACCGGCGAACTGTCGACGATGGCACAGATTATTGAAGGACTGTTCACGCTCTCCATGGCGGACGCGGGACAGCTTAGACTGCAAAACGAACGATTGTTCCTCGATGAGGTCATCCAGGAGGCTTGTGGAATCGCTAAAACAGCCGCTAAACGGAAGAAAATAGAAATCACACCCTCCGAACTCCCGGAGATCGAATATCTTGGCGATCAGGCCCTGGTCCGGCAGCTGTTTTTGATTCTTCTAGACAACGCCATCAAATATTCGACACCAAATACCACGATACGGGTCGCCCTGGGCTTTGCTAAGGGACAACCCACCGCAATTGTTCGCGATGAGGGTATTGGCATTCTTCCAGAAGATTTGCCTCACATCTTTGAGCGCTTCTACCGCGCCGCGCCCCAACCGAGCGATGAGGCGCGCAGCGGCGGTCTCGGGCTTGCTATCGCTCAAGCGATCATCCATGCACACGGCGGGACAATAAGTTGCAAAAGCGAACGGAACAAAGGGTCCGCATTCACAATAACATTCGCCCCGCTGGTAGAACGCCGTTACGCAAACGTACCGAAGGTGCCTCTGGACCGGGCTGTAGCGCCAGGAGCCTAGAGCCAGCAGCCCCAGCAACGAGAAGATCTCAAATACACAGGCGCGCATTTGCGAATCTTTTTGTCGGATTCCGTTGGAGACGCGCAGCCATTGCGTTGCCGTTCCAGTCCAGCTCATCAAAACATTAATTGCAATTAATGACGGTTTTATCTTTCTGCGTGATACACAGCACGAATCGGCTTTTTGATTCGTCGCTATTTCATTTTGTGATGAGTTCGAAGGGGGTGGTCGTATGTGCTACCGAAGGTACTCGAAGAAGACCGCTGCTACTTTACTTGGCCTCGCCACAGTGGCCCTAGCAATGTTGATTTGCACTTCCGCCCACGGGCAGGTGACAGGTGCAACGCTCCAGGGAACGGTAACGGACGCGTCAGGCGCAGCGATGTCCGAGGCGAAGATTTCCATCGAGAACGTTGCGACCGGGGTCGTTCGGACCGCCATAGCGGACTCCGCCGGATTCTATTCGGCGCCGAATTTGCTCCCGGGAACCTATAAGGTTGAGATTTCTGCTTCAGGTTTCACGACTCAGGTGCGGACTGGGATCACGCTCGAGGTGGGAGCCGAACAAGTCCTGAACTTCACTTTGCAAGTGGGGCAAACGACGGAGAAGGTCGAAGTCACCGGCGCCGCGCCAACCGTTCAACTTGCGTCATCCAGCATCGGCGGTTTGGTAGATTCGAAAACAGTCGTCGATTTGCCGCTTAATGGCCGCGACTGGACAACACTCGCGGCGCTCCAACCTGGCGTTAACCTGCTCGTGACCCAGGCAGGCGGCGCGGCGAATGCGAATCGGTCGGTCCGCGGGTTTGGCGCTCAACTGAGTATCTCCGGTACACGGCCGCAACTGAATAACTATCGAATCGACGGGATCAGTGTCGTCGATTATTCCGGAGGATCTCCGGGTAGCGTACTAGGGGTCGCTCTAGGGGTGGACGCCATTGCGGAGTTCTCGGTTTTAACGACCAATCAGTCTGCCGAATATGGCCGCACGGCGGGCGGCGTGGTCAATGCAATCACCCGGTCGGGATCGAACCAGTTTCACGGAGACGCCTATTGGTTTCTTCGCGATGAAGGTCTCGACGCTCGAAATTATTTCGACTCGACTACCGTTCCTTTTCACCGCAATCAGTTTGGCGGCTCGGTGGGCGGTCCCATTCAGAAGGACAAGACTTTTTTCTTCGCCGATTTCGAAGGATTGCGTTCGTCCACGGGAGTGACGAACATCAATAAAGTTCCGTCGCCGGACG
>Ga0210394_10000836_pt1 | contig 56321 bp, 52 predicted proteins | sample IncBWC12MmetaG_FD_160121 | JGI IMG/M metagenome (GOLD analysis project Ga0210394, IMG submission 160121) | Forest soil microbial communities from Barre Woods Harvard Forest LTER site, Petersham, Massachusetts, United States - Inc-BW-C-12-M | ecosystem: Environmental > Terrestrial > Soil >...
TGCGGCGCGCGTTCTCGGGGATCGTCACCGGCAACGTCAAGGAGTACGGGATCCAGGCGATCGAGCGCGAGGGCCCGTACGAACTCGCCGGCGATCCGGCGATCATGCTCCTGCTCGATGAGCTGCTGGCCGCCTTCGTCGCGCAGCGCCGCATGCGCCTGCCCGGCAGCACCTACCGTCCGGTCTATCGGCTGGTCGCGTGACGCGCGCGCCGCGCGCGAGCCTCGCGCGGCTCGCGCGCGCGTGCGGTTACATAACGCTCTGCGCGCCGCACAGTTTGTGCGTGTAGCGCGAGAGCTGTGTCCCAGCGTATGCGGCTGGCGACATGCTTGTGAACCAGTTCCTGCGGCCGCACAGCCAACGCCGTACGCTGCGAGTTAAATCAAACGGGAGCTTTCTCAAATGAGCTCGAGCGATAGGGGGCGAGACGACGCGCCCGGGACGCAGCGCGAACCGGCGGCGCCTGCGGGCAACCCGACGGGAGGCGCGGACGCGTACGCGAACTGGCTGGATCGCATGCAGCGTGCGCGCGCGCGCCAGGCTGCCATCACCCGCAATCTGTACACCTGGTCGAACTACAAGAACTGGGCGGATCAGGTGCGGGATTCGTGGGCTGCGACCGACAGCACCGGCGCGAGCGGCGCCGGCAAACCCAAGAAATAGCGGTCCGAGGGCGCAACTTACGATCCGCGCCCGCCGCGCGTGCCCGTCATCCTTTTCTCAGTGCGTCAGGCGTTGATCAGCGCCCGGGACGCCGCCCGCACAGACTCCGCCTGCGAACCACCCCCGCTGCCGACCGGCTCCCCGTCCCCGCTGCCAACCGGCTCCCCGTCGCCAACCGCCTTGCCGGCATCCTGCGAGGAAGCCCCCGGCGGGGCTGGCGCCGCGCCTGCAGGCCGCGCCAGCCACTCCACCAGCGGCACCCATTGCGCGACGTCTTCCTGCGCCACATAGCTCTTCATCTCGTGCACGCCGATGCCAAGCTCGGCGCCGCGCAGGTAGTTCTGCGAGTCCCGGATGGTCGCGACGATCGGGATCCCCAAGGTGTGCAGAAAGCGGATCAGCGCCTGGTAGGTGAGCGTATTGCGGCGGATGCGGTTGGCGATGACGCCGATGCGGTCCTGGTCACGCCGGATCTTGGCCACCAGCAGCAGGTCGCGGATGCAGCGCGAGCAGGCATGGATGTCGATGTCCGACGGCAGGACCGGCACGATGATCTTGTCGGCATCCCGCGTCATGTCGGCCAGCTGGCGCGAATCCAGCGCCGCGGGCGTGTCGACGATGACGTGCGTGGCCACATCGGGAACGCGTAACTGGAACGCGCGCGTGGTTCGCGTGTCTTTCTCAAAGGCGGCGATGACGTGAATCGGCGCCTGCACGGGCTTGCGCTTCCTCACCCAGCGGAGCGAGGAGCCCTGAGGATCGAAATCCATGAGCACCGGCGTATGCCCGCGAGAAGCCAGATAGCTCGCCAGATTGATAGCGATGGTCGTCTTGCCGGACCCGCCTTTGGGGTTCAGGACGACGATGCGCTGCATGAGGACCTTGTTTTGTCACATCCGCGTGGTGACGCGGTTCGCAACCAAGCCTACGCACGCCCCGGAGCTCCTGCAAGCCGATACGCAGTATCCGCGACTGTGAGCGTGAGCACGCCGCCGCCCGCGGCGGCTCCGTAGAGTCAGCGCCGATGGAAGTCTTTCTGCATCTGTGGGACGAGCTCGACGATGTCGCCGGCGCCTGTCGCCACGTGGCGACGTCGACGGCGGTCGAAATCGCCAGCGCCGCAGCGCCGCTCATTGCCGCGGCCACCGAGGTCCTGCTGGCCGGCACCACGACACTGCTGCTCGCCCACCGCCACCTGCTGAACTTCGCCGCGTAGGCCGTCGCTTCGGCGCCGCGCGCTGCGCCTCCTGGCCGTGAGGGCTCAGGTTCCGGCCGCGGCGCTTGAAAATTTCACCGCCGTTCCCAAGATGCTCCGTTTGCGGACCCCTGTCTGAGGTTCCGCGGATGGCGAGCATGGAATCCGAACACAACCGGCAACCGAACCCCGAACCCGCGAGCGCACGGGAGACGCACGGCTTCCAGGCCGAGGTGCGCGAGCTGCTGAAGCTCATGATCCACTCCCTCTACAGCCACCGGGAGATCTTCCTGCGTGAGCTCATCTCCAACGCCTCCGACGCCTGCGATCGGCTGCGCTTCGCAGCGATCGCACACAGCGCGCTGCTGGCCGAGGACCCGGAGCTCGGCATCCGCATCGATGCCGACCCAAGCGCCGGCACGCTGACCATCACCGACAACGGCATCGGTATGACGCGCGAGGAGGCCGTCGCCAACCTCGGCACCATTGCGCGCTCGGGTACGGCGGAATTCTTCCGCTCGCTGTCGGGCGATGAGCAGAAAGCCTCGCAGCTCATCGGGCAGTTCGGGGTCGGCTTCTATTCGGCGTTCATCGTCGCCGAGCGCGTCGAGGTGCGCTCGCGCAAAGCCGGGACGCCGGCGGAGGCGGGAGTGCGCTGGGAGTCGGGCGCCGACGGGGAATTCACCGTGGAGACGGTGAGTCAGGCGACGCGCGGCACCTCCGTCACGCTGCATTTGAAAGCCGACGCCCGCGAGTTTGCCGATCCCATGCGCGTGCGCGAGCTCATCCGGCGCTATTCGGACCACATCGGCTTTGCGGTGCGCATGCGCAAAGAAGGCGAGGCATCGCTCGAGTACGAGGTGGTGAACCAGGCCAAGGCGCTGTGGACGCTGCCGCGCACGCAGGTTTCGGAGGAGGAATACCGGCAGTTCTACCAGTACCTGGCGCATGACTTCACCGATCCGCTCGCCTGGAGCCACAACAAGGTGGAAGGCAAGCGCGAATACACCAGCCTCCTCTACCTGCCCGCGCGCGCGCCCTTCGACCTGTGGCAGCGCGAGGGGGCGCGGGGAGTGAAGCTGTACGTGCGCCGGGTCTTCATCATGGACGACGCCGAGCAGTTCCTGCCGCAGTACCTGCGGTTCGTGAAGGGCGTGGTGGACTCCAGCGACCTGCCGTTGAACATCTCGCGTGAGATCCTGCAGCAGGACCCGGAGGTCGAGGCCATCCGCAGCGGACTCACCAGGCGGGTGCTGGATCTGCTGGCGCGCCTGGCCAAGGACGAACCGGACAAGTACGCGACCTTCTGGAAGGAATTCGGTGCGGTGCTGAAAGAGGGCATCGCACAGGACCACGCCAACCAGGGCTCGATCCTGCCGCTGCTGCGCTTTGCCAGCACCCACAACCCCGACAACACCCCCTCGGTGGGCCTCGCGGACTATCTCGCACGCCTGAAACCGGGGCAGGAGCGGATCTACTACGTGATCGGCGAGAGCCTCGAGGCCGCGCGCGGCAGTCCCGCCATCGAGCGCCTGAAGGAACGCGGTCTGGAAGTGCTGCTGCTCGGTGAACGGATCGACGAGTGGGTGATGGGGCAGCTGCAGAGCTACGAGGGCAAGCGCTTCAAAGACGCCTCGCGCGGGGACCTCGAGCTCGGCGGCCTCGTCAACGAGGCCGACCGCAAGCAGCACGATGCGCAGTTGAAGGAGAGCAAGGGGCTGCTCAAGCGCATCAAGGACGCGCTCGGCGAGCGCGTCGTCGAGGTGCGCGTCAGCGAGCGCCTCACCGAATCCCCCGCGGTGCTGGTGCTCGGCGAGCACGATCTCGGCGAGCGCATGCGGCGCATCCTCGCCGCCGCCGGTCAGAAGACCCCGGAGGTCCGTCCGGTGCTCGAAGTGAACGTCGGCCACCCGCTGGTCAGCTACCTGGACGGCGTCACAGATTCCGGGCAGTTCACCGAGCTCGCACAGCTGTTGTATGACCAGGCCTCGCTCGCCGAAGGCGCGCTTCTCGCCAATGCCCCAGAGTACGTGCAGCGCCTGAATCGCCTGCTGGTGCGCCTCGCCGCGCCGCCGCGCGCGGCGTCCTGATGGCGGTGCAGAGGCCCCCGCAGGCTGAGCGCACGAGCCTTCCAGGTCCCGCCGGACCTCTGCAGGCGCTCATCGAGACCCCGGTCATCGATGGTCCGGGGCCGCAACCCGTCAGCGCCTTCGCCGTGGTCTGCCACCCGCATCCGCTCTACGGTGGAAGCCTGGACAACAAGGTCGTGTACACGGTGGCGCGCACCCTCGAACAGCTCGGGGCACCCGCCATCCGCTTCAATTTCCGCGGTGTCGGCGCGAGCGCGGGCAGTTACGACGCCGGTCGCGGTGAGACGGCGGACGCACTGGCGGTCATCGCCTACGGGCGGCGGCGCTGGCCGAATGCGGCCCTGTGGCTGGCGGGCTTCTCCTTCGGCGGCGCGGTGGCCGTGCGCGCGGCGGGTGAAGCCGGCCCGCAGCGTCTCATCGCCGTGGCGCCCGGTATCACGACCATCGCGGTAACGGATGCCGCGCCGCCCGCCTGTCCGTGGCTGATCGTGCACGGCGACCTGGATGAGGTGGTGCCGCTGGAGGCGGTGCGGGCCTGGGCTGACACGCTGTCGCCGGCTCCGCAGATGAGGGTGCTGCCCGGTGCCAGCCACTTCTTTCACGGGCGCCTCAACGAGCTGCGCGATGAGGTGCTTGCGTTCATGGCATCGCAGGATGAGCGCGCCTGACCGCTGGGCGCGGGTCCGCGCCTGACAACAAAAAGCCCGGCAGGAGCGGCGCTCGTGCCGGGCCTTTGCCCGCGGTTGCGGAAAAAGTCCGAGCCGTTACTGGTTGACCATCCCCTTCAGGCTCTTGAGGGGCATGACGCGAACTTTCTTGCTCGCCGGCTTGGCCTTGAACATCATCTTCTGGCCGGTGAACGGGTTGATGCCTTCGCGGGCCTTGGTCGCCGGCTTCTTGACGACCTTCATTTTCAGCAGCCCGGGCATGGTGAACAAACCGTTGCCGCGCAGGCTCTTCTTGATCACACCGCCAAGGGAATCGAAGACGCCTCCGACCTGCTTGCGGGAGAGGCCGGTGTCTTTGGAGATGTGTGTCAGTACTTCCGACTTCGTCGGTGCGCCACCCTTTTTCGCCATTTTTTGCTACTCCTCGGGAATTTACTGTTGCGAAACGCGGTGCCGTGCAGCCGCGCGATGAGAATCGGCGCGAAAAATAGCACATGCGCACGCTTTCGCAAGCGCTTTTTTCTGTCGCAGTGTTGCGAAAGTGCCTTTTTTCTCAGGGTTTCCGTTGCGTGAGGGCTGCGGCACGCGCGCGGGCGTGAGCGGCGCAGCCGCGACGCGCACCGCGCAGGTGCACGCCAATGCTGCGATTCTCGTTGCGAAGTCGGCGCTAAGCGTGTGTTCCTTCAGCGCAACGGAGCGCCGCGGCAGCGATACCAGGCGGGGAGGATTTCAGCGCATCAGGATCAGAACCGCCTGGATGGCGATGATCGCCCACAGTGGCGACAGGTCGAGCCCCGCGACCGCGGGGATCAGCCGCCGGATCGGCCGCAGCACCGGTTCGCACAACGTCGTGAGCACCGACTGGAGCGGGGAGTAACCGCCCGGGGCAATGAGACTGAGCAGCGCGTACAGGAAAATCGCCGACAGATAGGTCCACAGCAGCGTGCGCGCGATCTCGGTGAGCACCGGCCGTACCCACAGCAGCGGTGGCGGGAAGCCAAGGCCGTGCAGAGCGAAGATGCAGGCCACGTCGACCGTGGCGATCAGCAGCACCGCGACCACGGAAGCGGTGTCGACCTTGCCCATGGGGGGCAGCACACGGCGCAGCGGCAGGATGAGCGGATTCGTAATCCGCACCACCGCCTGACAGAGCGGATTGCGGAAGTCGGCGCGGGTCCACTGCAGCAGCAGGCGTGCCAGAATCACAAACAGCGCCAGCGACAGCAGCGTTTCGACAATGAAGATGATCGCGCTCATGAGTCACCGGCGGTGAGGATCAGGTCTGGTGCGATGCGGCCAGCTCGCGGCCGCGCTGCGCCGCGGCTTCGAGCGCGCGCGCCACGCTGGCGCGCAGGCCCGCGTCTTCGAGCACGCGCAGTGCGGCCTCGGTCGTGCCTCCCGGTGAGGCGACCTCGGCCCGCAGCCGCGTGAGGTCCGCATCCCCAGCGTGTGCCAGCAGGCCCGCCCCGTGGAGCGTGGCCGCGGCCAGGCGGCGCGCGGCGGGTCCCTCGAGCCCGAGCCGCTCGGCGGCCTCGGCCATGAGCTCCGCCAGCAGGAAGAAATAAGCCGGGCCGCTGCCCGAGAGCGCCGTCACGACATCGAGCGCGTCTTCCGTCGCAACCCACACGACTTCGCCCACGGAGCTCAGAAGCTGTTCGGCGGTGGCGCGCTGCGGCGCTGCCACCCGCGGCGGGGCAAACAGGCCCGTGGCAGCGGCGCCGAGCAGCGCCGCGCGATTGGGGATGGCGCGCACCACCGCGACGCCCGGTCCGCACCAGGCCTGCAGGGTCGCCACGCGCAAGCCGGCGGCCACGGAAACGAGCAGGGGTCCGTGCGCGCCCCACTGGCCCGCCAGGGCGGCGAGCACCGCCGCGGCCTCCTGCGGTTTCACCGCGAGCACCACCACGGCGGCGCCGCTGACCGCAGCAAGGTTGTCGGCGCTGGCCGTGATGCCCAGATCACGCGCCAGCGCCTCGCGCGCGGCAGCGATCGGCTCGCCGACGCTGATGTGCTCGGCCCGCGTACCCGAGCGCAGCAGTCCGCCGATGAGCGCGCGGCCCATGTTGCCGGCTCCGAGTATGGCGAGGCGCTTGTTGGTCATGCGTCCGCTATTGTACGGGTCTTGGGCCAAACAGCGCCGTCCCGAGGCGCACGATGGTCGCGCCCTCAAGAATCGCCGCTTCGAAGTCACCGCTCATGCCCATCGACAGCGTGTCGAGCCGGGCGCCCGCGGCGTTGAGCCGCTCCAGAAGCTCGCGCAGCCTCGCGAACCACGCGCGCTGGCGCGCCGGCTCGCTCTCTTCCGGCGGAATGCACATCAGCCCGCGCAGCGCGAGGCGCGGCAGGGCCGCCACCGCGGCGGCGAGGGCGGGGAGCTCGGCGGGTGTGACGCCGCCCTTGGTGCGTTCCTGCGCGAGGTTCACCTGCAGGCAGACGTTGAGCGCAGGAGCGTGGAACGGGCGCTGCGCGGCGAGGCGCTCCGCGATTCTGAGCCGGTCGAGTGCGTGCACCCAGGCGAAGGCTTCCGCGATCGGGCGGGTCTTGTTGGCCTGCACCCGCCCGACGAAGTGCCAGGTGAGCTGCCGATCACGCAGCGCGGCAATCTTGGCCAGCGCCTCCTGCAGGTAGCTCTCGCCGAAGTGCTGCAGGCCGCAGCCGGCCGCAAGGGCGAGCCATTCCGGGGGTTGCGCCTTGCCGACGGCAAGGACTGTGACCGACTGCGCATTCCGTCCGGCCCCGGCGGCGGCGTGCGCCACGCGTTCTCGCACGGCGGCGATGCGCTCGGGCAAATTCTGCGGATTCATTAACATATTGGAGGTGTGACCCCTCCGTTATACTGCCGCCGCACTCAAGGCGCAGACTCGCACGTCCTTTCCCTGCACCTTAGGCCGCGCCGTTCCAGGGAGCATCAATGGCCGTCGACATCGCGCAACTCCTCGCCTTCGCCGTCAAGAACAACGCCTCCGACCTGCACCTGTCTTCGGGCGTGCCGCCGATGATCCGCGTCGACGGCGACATGAAGCGCATCAATATGCCGCCGCTGTCGCACAAGGAAGTGCACTCCATGGTGTACGACATCATGAACGACAAGCAGCGCAAGGCCTACGAGGAGTTCTTCGAAACCGACTTCTCGTTCGAGATTCCAAAGCTGGCGCGCTTCCGCGTCAATGCCTTCAACCAGAACCGCGGCGCGGGCGCAGTGTTCCGCAACATCCCGTCGGCGATTCTGTCGCTCGATGACCTGAACTCGCCGAAGATCTTCCGCGACCTGTGCATGCTGCCGCGCGGACTGGTGCTGGTGACCGGGCCGACCGGCTCGGGCAAGTCCACCACCCTCGCCGGCATGGTCAATCACTGCAACGACAACCGCCCCGATCACATCATCACCATCGAGGATCCGATCGAGTTCGTGCACGAGTCCAAGCGCTGTCTCGTCAACCAGCGCGAAGTGCACCGCGACACGCTCGGCTTCAGCGAGGCGCTGCGTTCGGCGCTGCGCGAGGATCCGGACGTCATCCTGGTGGGTGAAATGCGCGACCTGGAGACCATCCGCCTGGCGCTCACCGCCGCCGAGACCGGTCACCTGGTGTTCGGCACGCTGCACACCAGCTCCGCCGCCAAGACCATCGACCGTATCGTCGACGTGTTCCCGGGCGAGGAGAAGGACATGGTGCGCTCGATGCTGTCGGAGTCGCTGCGCGCGGTGGTTTCGCAGACGCTGATGAAGAAGAACGGCGGCGGCCGGGTGGCGGCCCACGAGATCATGATCGGGACGCCTGCGATCCGTAACCTCATCCGCGAGGGCAAGATCGCGCAGATGTACTCCTCCATTCAGACCGGCGGCGCGCAGGGCATGCAGACCCTCGACCAGTGCCTCGCGGAGCTGGTCGCCAAGGGTCAGGTCAGCAAGGAAGAGGCGCGCTACAAGGCGCAGAACAAGGACTCGTTGTAATTCCCCCAAAGGCGCACCACATGGATCGCGATCAAGCCATCAAGCTGATGCAGGACCTGCTGCGGCGGGTAACGGAGAAAAAGGCCTCCGACCTGTTCATTACCGCGGGTTTCCCGCCGGCGATCAAGATCGACGGCGAAATCCGGCCGCAGAGCGAGCGCGCGCTCACCGTCGAGCAGTCCGCGACGCTGGTGCGCGCCATCATGAACGACCGGCAGACCAAGGAATTCGACGCCACCAAGGAATGCAACTTCGCAATCGCCCCGCCGGGCATCGGGCGCTTCCGCGTGAGCGCCTTCGTGCAGCAGGCGGCGGTCGGCTGCGTCATCCGGCTGATCAACGCCAAGATCCCGACCTTCGAGGAGCTCGAGCTGCCCCCGATCCTCAAGGAGGTCGTGCTCAGCAAGCGCGGGCTGGCGATCATCGTCGGCGGCACCGGTTCGGGCAAATCCACCACGCTCGCCGCGATGGTCGGCTACCGCAACGACAAGACGCGCGGGCACATCGTCACCATCGAGGATCCGGTCGAATACGTGCACACCCACAAGGGCTGCGTGATCACGCACCGCGAGGTCGGCGTCGACACCGACTCCTGGCACACCGCCCTCAAGAACACCCTGCGTCAGGCGCCGGATGTGATCCTGATCGGCGAGATCCGCGACCGCGAAACCATGGAGTACGGTATCCAGTTCTCCGAGACCGGGCACCTGGTGCTGGCCACGCTGCACGCCAACAGCGCCAACCAGGCGCTCGACCGCATGATCAACTTCTTCCCCGACGAACGCCGCGACCAGCTGCTCATGGATCTGTCGCTCAACATTCGCGCACTGGTGTCGCAGCGGCTGATCCCGCGCGAGTCGGGCGCCGGCCGCATCGCGGCGATGGAGATCATGCTCAACTCGCCGCTCATCCAGGACCTGATCTTCAAGGGCGAAGTCGCCAAGATCAAGGAAGTGATGTCGCGCTCGACGCGCCTCGGCATGAAGACCTTCGACCAGGCGCTGTACGAGCTGTACGAGACCGGTCTCATCTCCTACGAGGATGCGCTGCGCAACGCGGACTCGAAGAACGAGCTGCGCCTGCGCGTCAAGCTCGAGAGCAAGCGCGAGCACAAGACGGTCGACGACGGCAGCGCGCTGCGCATCGTCGAAGAAGAACCGGGCCGTAACCTGTGAAGGCCGCCAAGGAAGTGAAGCCGCCCGATACCACGCTCATCCCCGAGAACGGTGTGCTGCAGACGCCGGCGGCGGATGCCGTGAGCGCAATGGTGAGCGCGCGTCACCCCACCCTCAACACCAAGCCGCTGTTCAAGCTGATGGTGGAGAAGAAGGCTTCGGACCTGTTCTTCACCTCCAACGCGCCCATCAAGATCAAGATCGAGGGCCAGATCCTGCCGGTGAACAAGCAGGTGCTGGCCCCGGATACCGTGCGCCAGACCGCCTTCGCGCTCATGTCGCCCGAGCAGCGCGACCACTTCCTGCAGGAATGGGAACTCGACTTCGCGATCTCGGAGCCCGGGCTCGGGCGCTTCCGCGTCAACGTATTCATGCAGCGCGGCTATCCCGCGATGGTGCTGCGCTACATCACCGCCGACATGCCGCGGCTGGACACGCTCGGGCTTCCCGAGGTGGTCAGCGAGCTGGTGCTGCTCAAGCGCGGCCTGCTCCTCATGGTGGGCGCCACCGGCTCGGGTAAATCCACCACGCTGGCGGCGATGATCAACTACCGCAACGAGAACGCCTCCGATCACATCATCACCATCGAGGACCCGATCGAGTTTCTGCATACCAACAAGCGCTCGCTCGTCAACCAGCGCGAGGTGGGCCTCGACACCAAGAGCTACTCGCGCGCGCTGCGCGGCGTGGTGCGTGCCGCCCCCGACGTGATCCTGATCGGCGAGATCCGCGACCGCGAGAGCATGGAGGCCGCCATCAACCTGGCCGGCACCGGGCACCTGGTGCTGTCCACCATGCACGCCAACAACGCTGCCGAGTCGCTCGACCGCATCATCAACATGTTCCCGCGCGAGCAGCACAACCAGATCTTCCTCGACTTGTCGCAGTACCTGCGCGCCATCATGGCGCAGCGCCTGGTAATGGGTAAGGAGGGCCGGCGCGTCGCCGCGGTGGAAGTCATGATCAACACCCCGCATATCGCCACCCTGATCAAGAAGGGTGACGTGGTGTCGATCAAGGAAGCCATCGGCAGCAGCACCGAGCGCGGTACCCAGAGCTTCGACGTAGCGCTGCGCGGGCTCTTCAAAGCCGGCAGGGTGACGCTGGAGGAGGCGCTGGCAAACGCCGACTCGCGCGCGAATCTGGAAGCCAAGATCAACTTCGGTTAGTGCTGCGTGTCCGCCGCTGCTGGCACCACATTCCAGCTATCGATGAATTTCCAGATCTGGGTGTCGATCTCGCGCCAGCGGGACAGGTTGCCGACGTGCGTGCGCCAGGCAATCCGCACTCCGCCGTAGCGTTTCGAGAAGTACCGGGCCTGCAGCAACGGGAAAGTGACCCCTGCTGCGTACGGCGGAACGGACGCATAAAGCATGATGTCCTCGCGGGCGGTCTCCTCGCGCCTGCCGTAGCAGGTGATCCGATCCGACGGAACGCGCCCCTGGTAGCACCTCAGCCCATACAGGTCCTTGTGGTCATCGGGGTTCAGAAAGTCCCGCAGCGCGTGCTTGAGCATATTGGGCGGGTATTCACCGGCCGCATCCGGCTCGGCTTCATGTGGATCACCCGCGTGCAGATACACGACTTCGACCTTGTTCTGGTCGAACTCATCCCGGTAGTTCTGCATCGTATAGCCGCTGAAGTGCGGCAGAAAAAAATCGAATTGCGCCTCGGCGCGGTCTGACTGCACGAAGATGAGCGCACGGGTCGGCTCGCCGTGGTAGATCGCCGCGCGCTCATATTCCAGCGGGATCGAAATAATCAGCGTGTCCGTGATCTTCAGCGGCGCTGAGCGGCCCGGAGGCCACACCTGCGGCAGCTGCGGAGACTCCTCCGGCGCCATGGGGCCCGGCGCGGTTCTCTTCGTGCAGCCCGCGGCAGCGAGGGCGAGGGCACAGACCGCGAGTGCGGCGAGCCCGATCGTCGGCGCGCGATCAGAAGAGGCTGTACGCATCAAACACCTCCACACACACCCGTTTCATCGCCGGGCCCGCCGGTGTGCGCACCAGCACCGTGCAGCCGGCGCAGCCGCCGACCGCGCACGCCATGAACTCTTCCAGCGCCACCTGGCACCTCGACCGCATCATCAACATGTTCCCGCGCGAGCAGCACAACCAGATCTTCCTCGACCTGTCGCAGTACCTGCGCGCCATCATGGCGCAGCGCCTGGTGATGATCAGCTGGCCAACGCCGACTCGCGCGCGAATCTGGAAGCCAAGATCAACTTCGGCTAGCTGCGCCCAAGCTCACGCGTTCCCGCAAGCGACGCACACGGGAACGCGCCGCCGGGGAGCACGCTCTCCTGACTGCGTACTGTTACCTACTGTTAACAGTTTGGTGACAGTGAAAGCGCGTGGGGGTTTCGCCCCAGTGAGGTGATGTTCGACTCCGCGCGTTCACAGGCATTGGTACGGCGCAACCTCCGTCGTATAGTTACTCTCGCGTAATTACAAGATGAGTCCGCTGGCGCCCGAAGAACCAAGCACGTGCGGCGCCGGTGCGACTCAGCAGGCGGAGGGATCTATGTCGATGAAGCGTGTCATGGCCGCCGTTCTGGCCGTCAGTGTGTACCTCGTTTCTGCAACCGGTCCGGCGCAGGCCCAGAGTCAGCGGTTCCGGCCCTACACCGGCACCGCGCATGTGAATCTGTCGCAGCTCGCGGCCCAGCACGCGACGCCGAGAGTTCAGGTGGTCGTGGTGATGTCGGAGGATTCGATCGCCACCGCACGCGCGAGGTCCCCGACCAAGAGCATCAGCCTGAGTGAGCGCGCCTCGATCGAGCAGCGCGTCGCCGCCCAGCACGAATCGGTCCGAGCGACGATCGAGGGGCGCGGCGGCAAGGTGCTCGGGAAATTCCACAGCGCCTTGAATGGCGTCAAGGTTGAGATCCATCCCAGCCAGCTCGCGGCACTCGCTGTCATGCCCGGCGTGGTGAAGGTCCTGCCGGTCGGCCGTTTCCACCTCGACAATGTCGTCAGCGTGCCCTACATCGGCGCACCTGCGGTCTGGTCGGGCGAGGAGCACTTCCGCGGCGACCACATCAAGGTCGCGATCATCGACACCGGTATCGACTACACGCACGCCAACTTCGGCGGACCGGGCACCGCGGCGGCCTACACCGCCGCGCACGCGGCGAGCACGCAGCCGGCGGATCCGACCGTGTTCGGTCCGAATGCGCCGAAGATCAAGGGTGGCACCGACCTGGTCGGTGACAACTATGACGACTCCTCGAGCGATCCGGCGAAGAAGACCCCGATGCCCGATCCCAATCCGCTCGACTGCAACGGGCATGGCAGTCACGTGGCCGGCACCGCGGCCGGCTTCGGAGTGACCGCGGCCGGCAACACCTACCGCGGGCCGTACAACAGCTCGATCTACGCCAACCCGGGGAATTTCACCATCGGCCCGGGAGTCGCCCCAAAGGCTGACCTGTACGCGGTGCGCGTGTTCGGCTGCGCCGGGGCGGCGTCGACCGCGGTGGTCGTGGACGGCATCGACTGGGCGGTCCAGAACGACATGGACGTGATCAGCATGTCCCTCGGTGCCGATATGGGTCCGGCGGACACCGCCGACTCACTGGCCTCGAACAACGCGGCCAGCGCCGGGATCCTCGTGGTGGTGGCAGCCGGCAACGCCGGTCCGCAGCCCTACGTGCTCGGCTCCCCGGCCGCGGGCGACCGCACGATCGCGGCTGCGGCCACGGACGCGCACGCGACGTTTCAGGGCGCCACGGTGACCCCGAGCACGGGCACGCCGCTGACCGCTCAGGACTCGAACGGTGGCGCGCTGCCGTCGACCGCGCTGCCGGTGTTCGTGCTGCCGGATACCCAGGGCAACGGATCCAACGGCATCTCCCTCGGCTGCGACCCGGCCGAGTACACAGCCGCCGGAGTCACCGGCAAGCTGGTGGTCGTGGTGCGCGGTATCTGCGCGCGCGTCGCCAAGGCGATCTACGGCCAGATGGCCGGCGCCGCGGCGGTGGCCATGATCAACAACGGCCCGGGCTATCCGCCCTTCGAAGGCAAGATCACCTCCAACCCGGACACGGGCCAGGCGTTCAACGAGACGATTCCGTTCCTCGGGGTGCTGACGAGGGATGAGGCGGATCTGGTGGGTGACAACAACGGTACGGCCACGCTCGCCGCCACCTCGATCCCGAATCCGGGCTTCGCAGTCGCCGCGGGCTTCAGTTCCGGCGGGCCGCGCATCCCCGACGGCCTGCTCAAGCCGAGCGCAACGGCACCGGGAGTCTCGGTGGTCTCGACGCTCGTCGGCAGCGGCAACGGCGCGACCACGATTTCGGGGACCTCGATGGCGACGCCGCATATCTCCGGCGTGAGCGCGCTGGCGCGGCAGGCGCACCCGAACTGGAGCGAGTCGGAGGTGGCCGCTGCGGTGGTCGAGACCGCCGATCCGACCAAGCTGAACGACTACACGCCGCGCATCGAGGGCGCGGGCCTGGTGCAGACGGTGGGCGCGGCGCGTACGCACGCGGTGGTGCTCACGCCGGACAATCCGACGGGCGACACCGTGTCGTTCGCCTTCGCGGAATTCACGCACGATTTCAGCGCCTCGCAGAATGTGCAGGTGCTGAATGACGGCGAGGATCCGATCACGTTCCACGTCACCTCGACGCCGGTCGGTGGGTCGCCGCACACGATCAGCCTGAGCCAGTCGACCGTGACGGCGGGCGGCGGCGCAGGCGCCTCGCTGCGCGTCACGCTGTCGGTGCCGGCCGCCACGGCCGGCGCCACCCACGACAACCAGGGCAACGACGCCTTCCAGGAAGTCGCCGGCTACCTGACCTTTACGCCGGCCGACAGCTCTATGAACCACGGCATCTCGCTGCACGTGCCGTACTACCTGGTGCCGCGCGCCCGCTCGGTGGTGCGCGCCACGGCACACGGTGAGCTGACCGCTCACCACCCGAACGGCGTCGTGCACCTGTCCAACAACGGCGGAGCCATCGCCGGCAACGGCGACTTCTACGCCTGGGGCCTGTCCGGGACGCGCCAGGGCATAAACTTCTACGACGTGCGCGCGGTCGGAGTGCAGACCAATCCGGTGTCCGCCACCGACAGCCTGCTGGTGTTCGCGGTTAACACGTTCGACCGGTTCTCGAGTCCGTCGGCAGGCGAATTCGACATCCTGATCGACACCAACGGGGATGGCGTGCCCGACTACGACGTCATTGCCGCCGATTTCGGTTGGCTGACCACCGGCAACAGCTTCAACGGACAGATGGTCGTGGCGGTGGTGAACTTGAACACGGGTGCAGCGGCGATCACCTTCTTTGCCGACGCGCCGACCGACGGCTCGATCGTGCTGGCACCGGTGTTCGCGTCGCAAATCGGGCTGTCAGCGTCGAACTCGCACTTCACGTACCAGGTCAACTACTTCAACAACTTCGACACCACGGCCGCATCGGTTCCGGGCACGGCGTCGTTCGACGCCTTCAATCCGGCGATCTCGACCGGCATGTTCGTCCCGGTCGCCCCGGGTGCCTCGGCGGACGTGGCCTTTCAGATCGTGCCGGCGCAGCTGGGCACGAACCCGACCAAGGGTCTGATGGTCGTCACAACCGACAACCACTCGGGCAGCTCAGAGGCGAACCTGCTACACGTCCGACTCGACGACTAATCCGCGACCCTGCCGTGGCGTGCCGCAAGGCACGCCGCGGCGGCGGGCCAGCAAGCGATTACGGCAAGGGGGCCCTGCGGGGCCCGTGGTTTTCTACGGGGCTCGATTTCTGCGCGGCCTTGAGTTTCAAAACACCGTGTACGCATCGAACACCGGCCCGTCCACGCACACCCGCTTCATCGCCGGCCCCGCGCTCGTGCGTACCAGCACCGTGCAGCCGGCGCAGCCGCCGACCGCGCAGGCCATGAACTCTTCCAGCGACACCTGGCACGGCACGCTGTAGCGGCGTGCCAGCTTCGCGCTGGCCTCGAGCATCGGGGTCGGCCCGCACGAGAAGATCTCGACCTCGCGCAGCTCCGCGGCGCTGAGCGAGGCGAGCCACGCATCGGCGAGCTCGGTGACGAAGCCCGGGAAGCACCCCGGCAGGTCCGCGCAACTCGCCAGCCGGCTCGGGATACCCCATTCCTCCAGCAGCGGCATGCAGGCGATCGCACCCGCCGGGATACCGGGCACGATCAGCCTGGAGGGCCGGGTGCGAAACGGAAACGGCACCTCCGAGCCCATGAGCACGAGCGGCTTATGTGCGGCACCGCCCGCGTCCCGCAGGCGCTCGGCCAGGAACACCATGGGCGGGATCCCCACGCCGCCGCCGAGCAGCAGGGTGCGCGGCCGCTCGCGATGAGGCGCGAAGGGACGGCCGATCGGACCGAGCACGCTCAGCTCCTCCCCCACCTTGCGGCTGGCGAGGGCGTGCAGCCCGGGACCGAGCGCCTTGTACAGCATCTCGATCCATCCGCCGCGCGCATCCGCCCGCATGATCGACAGCGGCCGGCGCATCGGGATGGCGGCATCGCACGTTATGTGCGCGAAGCTGCCCGGCTGGGCATGGGCCGCGCAGCGCGGTGCGGCGACGCGCAGCACGAACTGCTGCGCCTCGTAGGCCAGCTGCGAGATGACGCGTGCCCTTTCCAGGAAGATGGTGCCGCGGGCGCTGGAAGTCATCTGTGGCCCGTCACGCCCCACCGGCGCGCGAGGTGAGCACTTCCGCCAGCACCGCCATGCGCACCGCCACGCCGTTGCGCACCTGGTCGCGGATGACGGACTGCGGTCCGTCGGCCACGTCGGAGGCGATCTCGATGCCGCGGTTCATGGGCTGCGGATGCATCACGATGGCGTCCGGGCGCGCCAGCCCCAGGCGCTCGCGTGTCAGCCCCCAGGCCGCGAAGTACTGTTCGCCCTGCGGCAGATCCCCCTGGCCTATGCGCTCCTTCTGGATGCGCAGCATCATGACCACGTCCGCGCCCTTGAGTCCGGGCGCGAGTTGCGTGTGGCGCGCACAGCCTGCGAATTCGTCCCGCTCCGGCATGAGCGCCGGCGGGGCGACGATACGCAGGTCGCCGACGCCGAGCGTGCGCAGCGCATGCCAGGCGGAGCGCGCGACGCGCGAGTGGCGGATGTCGCCCACCAGGGCGACCGCGAGCCCCTCGAAGCGCTGCTTGCGCTGGTACACGGTGAGGGCATCCAGCAGCCCCTGGGTCGGGTGCGACACGTGCGCTTCGCCCGCGGACAGCACGCTCACGTGGGGAGCCACGTTCGCGGCCACGAGTCCCGGCACGCCCACTTCGGCGTCGCGGATCACGAACGCGTCCACGTGCAGGGACTGCAGGGTGTACACCGTGTCCAGCATGCTTTCGCCCTTGACGCGCGAGGACAGCTGCACCTCGAGATTGACCACCTGGGCGCCCAGGCGCTTGGCGGCCAGCTCGAAACTCACGCGCGTGCGGGTGGAGGGTTCGGTGAACAGGTTCGCGACCGTGGCGCCGGCGAGCGCCTGGCTGATGGCGGGCTTCGCGCCCAGGGGGCGCACAAAACCCTGGGAGCGCTCGAGCAACCCCTCGAGCCGTGCCCGCGACAGGCCCTCGAGCGTCAGCAGGTGACGCAGAGAGCCATCGCTGCGCAGCTGATCAGTCATCACACTCCCCGTTCATCGCGTCCTCTTTCGCAGCGCGCCCGTGCCCGCCGCCACTCAGCGCGCCTCGCCCGCGAACCAGCGCCCGAGGATCACCGCCGCGGCGGCGCTGTCGATGTCCGCGCGCTGCACGCGCCGCCGGCGCTGCCCGCTGGCGCGGCGCGCCGCAAGCTGAGCGCTCGCCTCGAGGGACGAGAAGCGCTCATCGACCAGGTGAACGGGTAGTGCGAAGCGGCGTTCGAGCTCGGCCGCGAAGCGGCGCGCCGCGGCGCTCATGGCTCCCTCGCCGCCGGCGGCATTATACGGGGCTCCCACCACCAGCAGTCCCGGCGCGAGCGCCTGCACTTCACGCGCGATGGCCTGCCAGTCCGGACCGCCCCGGCCGACGGTGGCGGCGGGCCGCGGCGCGGCACTGCGCGTCAGCGTGTCGCCGCAGGCGATGCCAATACGTTTGAGTCCGAAGTCGAAGGCGAGGACGGTGTGGGCGCGGGTCATGCCTTACGCATGGCCGGCGTCCGGGCTCAGGCGATCGACGTCGATCCCGAGCAGCCGCCAGGCACCTGCCCAGCGCTCCTCGAACGGCAACTCGAACACCACGCGCGGATCCACCGGCATGGACGCCCAGGCGTTGTCGCGCAACTCGCGCTCGAGCTGGCCGGACTCCCAGCCTGCGTAGCCCAGAGCGATGAAGGCATCCGACGGGCCCTCACCGCGCGCCATGGCCGCGAGCACATCCCGCGAGGTGGTCACCTGGATGGTGTCGGACACTTTGTGCGTATGGTCCCACTGCCCGCCCGGCCGGTGCAGCACGAAGCCGCGGTCGGTGTGCACCGGCCCGCCGCGCAGCACGGGCTGCGCCGCGATGTGCTCACTGGAGGGTTCCAGTTTCATCTGCGAGAGCACATCCGAGAGCTTCATCGGCAGCGGCTTGTTGAGCACAATGCCGAGCGCGCCCTTGTCGGTGTGCTCGCAGATGAGCGCCACGGTCTGCGCGAAGTTCGGGTCGGCGAGCTGCGGCATGGCGATCAGCAGATGGTTCGTGAGGCTGCCGGCTTCGCCGTCGGCGACAACGGTGCCTTCGCCACCCGTGGCCCCTTCACTCGGGGCGCTGCTGCCCTTGGAGCTGTGCTTGCCGCCCATGCCACCAGTATGGGCATGGGGACTACGACTCTCAAGGCACGGTTGACAGGGTGCCGCTGGCGACGCGCCCGCCGACGAACTGCCATTCGTAGGCAAAGCGCAACACGCGATATTGAGCGGCCAGCTCGGGCGGGAACGGGTCGAAAGGACTCGCCAGCTTCAGGATCGCCAGCGCCGCCTGATCGAGTTGCGGGTTGCCGCTGGTGCGGCGGATGACCACCCGATCGAGCGTGCCGTCGGCCGCGATCCCCACCTCGACGACCGGACTCGCCTGCGCGCCGGCGCCGCGGGCCGCCCTCGGATAGTTGATCGTGCCGATGCGCTCGACCTTGCGCCGCCAGCCGTCGAGGTAGGGCGCGAGCGTCGCCGCGCGCGTGTCCGGCGTGATCCACAGCTCGTCGCGCTGCGGTCCCCGCAGCTGCGCGGGCCCTTCCTCATCCTGCGGTCCGGGTTGCGCCACCGCGGGCGCGTCAACCAGCAGCGGCCGGTCGCGTACCGTGCCGGTGTTGCCCGCGTCGGCGAGGTAGTGCACGTCGGTGTTCCAGGCGACGGTGGTGAGGATGCGCTCTTCGTGACTACCGGCCCGCTCGCCGCTCGAGGTGAGGGAGTCGCCCTCGGGCGTGCCTTCGTGTCTGACCTTCGGGGCGGAGGCGGGGCGGTTGTGGGGCGCCACCGGGTCGCGCGTGTTGCCCGAGCCCAGCTGTGTGCGCTGTGCCAGGTAGGTCGCGGAGGGGTTCTTGTCAGCCTCCGGGAGCTCGTCCGACACCAGCAGCACTTCCAGCCCCGGGGCGCTGCCCCGGCCGCCCGCGCTGGCGCTGAAGGTGAGCCCGAGAATCACGAGTCCGTGCAGCAGGCCCGCCAGGAACAGCATGGTCAGCAACCGGTCCCAGACCGGGGCCTTGCCTTCCCGCAGCATGAGCGCGCGACGTGCCATCCGGTGGCGCGCTTCAGCCGGCGGCGGTGGCGGCCGCGCTCGCCGGGGCGCGCTGCGGCGCGGCCGCGAGGCGCCGCTCGATGGCCGCCATCAGCAGGTCCCCGATGCGTATTCCGAAAGCCTTCTCGAGCTCGCGGATCCCGGTGGGACTGGTGACGTTGATCTCGGTCACGAACCCGCCGATCACGTCGAGGCCGACGAACAGCATGCCTTGCGCGGCCAGCGCCGGCCCGATCTCCCCGGCCAGCCAGCGGTCGCGCTCGTTCAGCGGCCGGCCGACGCCGCGGGCACCCGCGGCCAGGTTGCCGCGATGATCCTGCGCGCCGGGGATGCGCGCGAGCGCATACGGCACCGGTTCGCCCTCGATCAGGAGCACGCGCGAGTCACCCGATTCGACGATGTCGGGAATGTAGCGCTGCGCGAGCGCGAAGCGCTGCCCGTAGTCGGTGAGGGTCTCGAACACCACGCGTGCGTTGAGATCGCCCTCGCCGAGCACGAAGATCGAGCGGCCACCCATGCCGTCCAGGGGCTTGCAGACGATTTTGTGGTGCTCGCGCAGGAAGCCGGCCATCTCGCCCATGTCGCGCGTGACCAGGGTCGGCGCGCAGCACTGCGGGAACCAGGCCGTGTAGACCTTCTCGTTCATGTCCCGCAGCCCCTGCGGGCGGTTGACGACGAGCACACCCTGGCCCTCGGCGCGCTCGAGGATGTAGGTGCTGTAGATGTACTCGGTGTCAAACGGCGGATCCTTGCGCATCAGGATGCACCCCAGGGCGCTCAGGGGTTCGATAGCCGGCTCCCCCAGGGTGAACCACCCGGCCGGGTCGGGCCTGACCGTGAGCGCTCGCATGCGCCCGAACGCGACGCCGTCGCGCAGCAGCAGATCGCGCTGTTCGAGGTAGGCGAGCGCAAAGCCGCGTGCCTGCGCCGCGAGCAGCATGGCCAGCGTCGAATCCTTCGCGTAGCTGATGGCGCCGATGGGATCCATCACCACGCCCAGTCGCCTGAGAGTGCTCATCCGGTCCTGCCAAAGCCCTAAGCCAAGAGCGCCGATTATGCTCAGGGCGGCGCGAATATGTCTTGCCCCGGCGATGCAAGGCGCTGAAAGCTCGGGCGACGTTCGAAAAACGTGACGCGCATGCCATAGCAGGGGGTATACCGATATGTTAAAACCGCGCAGCGCTTGCCCCTTTGAAGGGGGCCCGTGAGACTAGATGGCTTGTGTGTGGACGGTGTGCGCCGCGGGCGCGCGCAAAGCTGGTCTCGCGGGGTCAAAGCCCGCCACGTGCGCGCGTGGCCTCCTGGGTCTACGCGGGCCGTCAATGCCGTTTTGAGGAAGGAGTCGCCTGACCGTGACCGGCAGCAACACGAAGCTACAGGGGCTGAAAGTCCTCGTGATCGACGACAGCAAGACCATCCGCCGCACGGCCGAGACGCTGCTGGCGAAGGAGGGTTGCGAGGTCTTCACGGCGATCGACGGCTTCGATGCGCTCGCCAAGATCGCCGACCATCAGCCCGACATCGTATTCGTCGACATCATGATGCCGCGCCTGGACGGCTATCAGACCTGTTCACTCATCAAACACAACAAGGTGTTCCGCTCCATACCCGTGATCATGCTGTCGTCCAAGGACGGTCTGTTCGATCGGGCGCGCGGCCGCATCGTCGGCTCGGAGCACTACCTCACCAAGCCCTTTACCAAGGACGAGCTGCTGTCCGCGATCGAGACGCATGTCGGGAGATGATGGCAATGGCCCTGATCCTGATCGTTGACGACTCCCCTACCGAACTGCACGTCATGCAGAAGGCGCTGGAGAAGCACGGCTATAAGACCGCCGCCGCCGCCGACGGCGCCGAGGGCGTGCGCCTGGCGCGCGAGATGAGTCCCGATCTGATTTTCATGGACATCGTCATGCCCGGCATGAACGGTTACCAGGCCACGCGCGCGCTGGCGAACGATCCGCGCACGCGCACCATTCCGATCATCATGGTCACGTCCAAGGGTCAGGAGACCGATCGCATCTGGGGGCTGCGCCAGGGAGCGGTCGATTACATGATTAAGCCCGTGTCGCCCGATCAGCTGGTCGCCAAGGCGCAGGCGACCCTGTCGGCGTGACGGGACGAGCTCGAACCCATGACCGAGCCTTCCGCGCCACCCGAGGTTCAGCTCAAGTCCCTGCGGGACCGGCCGTTCGAGCTGCTCGCGGAGCTCGAGCGGCGCGGCCGCGCGGGCTCCGCGCAGCTGAATCAGGAAACTACCGCCGGCCGCGAATGGGTCGGGGTCGCGCTGCGCATGGCCGGGGACCTGTACCTGGTGGCGCGTGAGGAGACGCGCGAGGTGCTGGGCGTGCCGGCGAGCACCACGCGAGTGCCCGGAGCCAAGGCTTGGATCAAGGGTCTCGCCAACGTGCGCGGCCAGCTGCTGCCGATCATCGATCTGCGCCAGTTCTTCGGCAGCGGCATAACGCCGGTCACGCGCAACACCCGCGTGCTGGTGGTGAATCACCGCGAGATACCGGCCGGCCTGTTGGTGGATGAAGTGCTGGGTTTCCGCCGCTTCGCGGAGAGTGAGTTCTCCGGGGACGCTCCCCCCACGGTAGCGCGTTGCGAGCGGTATCTCGCGGGCGCGTTTCGCCGTGCCCACGAACAATGGCCGGTGCTGAGCCTGCGTTCGGTGCTGGAGAGCCCGGCGTTCGCGGAGGCCGCGGCATGAGCCCGCCGGTAACCACGATGCGCCCGCCGACCGCGCTTGCGGTGCTGCTCGGGGTCGCGGCACTGCTGCTCATCGGCAGCGGCGTGTCCTACACCCTGCTGCAGGCGCGCCCCGCCGCCAGCGCTCACGCGCTGCCGGTCGATGCGCTCTACAACCTCGCCCTCGACGCCAACGCCGCGGTGGCCGGCGATGCGGCGGCGCTCACGCGTTTCCAGCAGCGCCAGAAGTCTCTCGAGGAAGCGGCCGCGCGCGATCCGGCCGCGCCGTTCACGAGCGATGCGCGCTTCACGCGCCTGATGAACAACGCCGCGGCGGTGCTGCGCGCGCGCGGTGCGCTGGCGGACGCGGGCAATGCGGCACGCGAGACTGCGCAGCTCGTGCCGCGGCTGCTCACCGAATCCGGCGCACTCGGCGCGAGCCTGCCCGCGCCGCTCGTCCCGGCGATCGCCGGAACCCTGGAGCGCTTCGAGGCGCGCGCCCAGCGGCTGCAGCTGGATGTGACGGCGCTGACCCTGGGCGCGACCGATCCCGGGCCGGCGGCGCAGCGCATCGGCGAGAGCAGCGACTACCTGGGCCAGGTCATCTCCGGCTTCGCGGGCGGCAACCCGGGTCTGGCGCTGCCGCGCGTGACCGCGCCGGAAGCCGCGAAGCACCTGAAGGCGCTCGATGCCATCTACACAGACTTGAACGCCAGCGTGCGCCGCGCCGTGGCCGCCGCGCCCGCTCTGCCGGCAGCGCAGACCGCGGCGCGCGCCATCGCCATGGACGCACGCGATATGGCGGGCGCTGCGCCGTCCGCCATGCCCGGCGGCGCCGGCCTGCTCGTGTGGGTGCCGCTGGGGCTGCTGGTCGCGGGACTTTCGCTGCTGCTCGCGGCGCTGCTCGCGACGTTGCGCATGCGCCGCACGGTCGAGCGCCAGCGCGTCTCGGTGGATGCACAGCGCCGCGAGAGCGACCGCAACCAGCAGGCGATCCTGCGGCTGCTCGATGAGCTCTCGAGCCTCGCCGACGGCGATCTCACCGTGCAGGCCACGGTCACCGAAGACATCACCGGCGCCATCGCGGATTCCATCAACTACGCGGTGGACGCGCTGCGCGGCCTGGTCACCACCATCAACGGTTCGGCGATGCAGCTGGACAGCGCGACGCGCCAGACGCAGGCGCTGTCGCAGCACCTCGCCAGGGCGAGCGGCGCGCAATCCAAGCAGATCGTCTCGGCCACCGAGTCCGCGGCCAGCATGGCGGGCTCCGTGGAAGAGGTGTCCGGCAACGCCGAGCGCGCCTCCGATGTGGCGCGCCATTCGGTGGAGGTGGCGCACAAGGGGGGCGATGCCGTGCGCCGCACCATCGACGGCATGAACACCATCCGCGAGACCATCCAGGAGACCTCCAAGCGCATCAAGCGCCTCGGCGAGAGCTCGCAGGAGATCGGCAACATCGTCGAGCTCATCAACGACATCGCCGAACAGACCAACATCCTGGCGTTGAACGCCTCGATCCAGTCCTCCATGGCGGGCGAGGCGGGTCGCGGCTTTGCGGTGGTGGCCGACGAGGTGCAACGGCTCGCCGAGCGCGCGGCCAACGCCACCAAGCAGATCGAAGTGCTGGTGCGCACTATCCAGACCGATACCAACGAGGCGGTCGTTTCGATGGAGCGCAGCACCACCGATGTGGTCGGCGGGGCGCTGCTGGCGGAAAATGCCGGCGCCGCGCTGGAGGAAATCGAGCAGGTGTCCAACCAGATCGCGAGCCTCGTGCAGAATATCTCCGGCAGCGCGCGCCAGCAGACCCACGCGGCGCAGAACATCGCGCGCAATATGCAGGTTCTCAAGGAGATCAGCGCCCAGACCGCCGAATCGACCAACGCGACCTCGACCGCCATCGCGAAGCTGGCCGAACTCTCCGCCGGGCTGCGCAAGTCCGCCACGGGCTTCCGTCTGCCCGGCAGCCCCGACGAGCGGCTGGTCTCGAACAGCGCCGTCAGGCGCATGGAAGACGCCACGCTGACGACGGCCAAGGTGCGGCAGATTTCCGCGCTGGGCGGCTCTTAGATCTCTTTGCGAAAGCCACTGCATGCCTGAAGTCGCCTCCCAGACATTCGATCTCGTCGGTCGTGAGGTGAACGCTACGCTGGCGGAGGCCCGCGGCGCCCTCGAGACTTACGTCGAACAGCCCGACAACGTCCAGCTCCTGGAGCGCTGCGCACAGGACCTGCATCAGGTGCAGGGCGTGCTGCGGCTGCTGGAGATCTACGGCGCGGCGCTGCTCGCCGAGGAGATGGAACACGTCGCGCAGTACCTGCTGGCGACCCACAGTGAGCGCAAGAGTCAGGCCGAAAGCCTCGATGCGCTCATGCGCGCCATGGTGCAGCTGCCGAGCTATCTGGAGCGGGTGCTGGCGGGGGGGCGCGATCTGGCGCTGGTGCTGCTGCCGCTGCTGAACGACCTGCGTGCCGTGCGCGGCAATGCGCTGCTGTCCGAAGGCACCTTGCTGCTGTTGAACCTCAAGTCCGACCAGCAGGCGCAACCGCTGGTGGCCGCCGCCGGCGAGCCGCCGATGACGGTCGAGCATTGGGCGCGCCGCTTGCGCGCCCGCTACCAGGTGGGCCTCATCGGCTGGATCCGCGGCGAGCGCGTCGAGCAGAACCTGGAGATTCTCGGCGCCGTGGCGCGCAAGCTCGAGCAGATTGCCACCCGCCAGCCGGTGTTCCAGCTGTGGTGGGTGATCGGCGCGGTGATCGAAGCGCTGAAAGAGAACGGTCTCGAGAGCGGGCAGTCCGTGAAACGGCTGCTGGGCCTCGGCGATCGCGAGATCCGCCGCCTCTACGAGCAGGGCGAGGCGCGTTATGCGCAGTCACCGCCGGTCGAGCTGCTCAACAATCTGCTGTACTACATCGGACGCTCTGAATCCTCCGGCGGACGGGTGAGCGCAGTGCGCGCCTCGTTCCGTCTCTCCGAGCTCCTGCCGGTCGACGAGAGCATCGAGCAGGAGCGCGAGAACCTGTCGGCGCCGAGCGTCAAGCTCATGCGCACGGTGGCCGCGGCGATCCGCGAGGATCTCGCCAAGGTAAAGGACGTCCTCGACATTTTCGTGCGCCGCGGCGCCGGCCAGCCGCAGGAGCTCAGCTCGCAGGTCGAAATGCTGCGCAAGATCGGCGACACCCTGGGGGTCCTGGGCCTCGGCGAGCTGCGCACCCACGTGCAGCGCGAGACCGAGCGACTGCAGAAGATCGTCAACGGCGCGCTCAAGGCCGACGAGGCCACGCTGGTCGAGATCGCCGCGACCCTGATCGGGGTCGAGGACAAGCTCGACGACCAGCTGGTCGGCATGATCCTGCCGCGGGATGCGGCGCTGCCGCGGCCCGCCGCGGACAGCGAATTTCAGCAGGTGCAGGCGGCGGTGCTGCGCGAGTGCATCGTCAATCTCGCGCGCATCAAGGAAGCCGTTACCCAGAGTGTCGGTGGCACGCTCGACGCGGCCGGTCTCGACAGCTGGCAGGACCTGATGCGCGGCATGCAGGCAGGCATGCTGCTGCTCGGCAAGGCGCGCGCGGTGGAAGTCATCGAGGCGATCACCGGGCAATTGCGGCGCGTCATGCAACCGGGCGTTCACGTGCTGCCGCCGGGCTTCGTGGACCGTCTCGCGGACGCGATCGTCAGCCTCGAGTACTACATGGAGACGGTGCAGGCGGGGCGCTCCGACCCCTGGTACATGCTCGACAACGCGCAGGCGTGTGTGCAGGCGCTCGAGCAGCAGCCGACCCCGTCGGTCCCCACGGTCGCGCCGCTCGAAGCCGGCGCTTATGCGCGCACCGTGCAGATTCCGAGCATTGCGCCACCCGCCGCGCTGCAACCGGACGTGGCGGCGGTGGGCGCCGCGGCGCCGACGCTGGCGCCGTCGACCAGCGCCAAAGGTGCCGAGCCCGCCGAGCATGCCGACCCCGAGCTGATGAACCTCTTCATCGAGGAAGCGCACGAGGAGCTCGCCAGGATCCAGCACTGTTTCCCCGCCTGGGATCACAATCCGCTCGAGCGCGATTCACTGGTCACCGTGCGCCGCTCGTTCCACACGCTCAAGGGGAGCGGCCGCATGGTCGGCGCACGCGAGTTGAGCGAGTTCGCGTGGGCGATCGAAAACCTGATCAACCGCGTGCTCGACAACACACTGAGCCGTTCCCCGACCATCCTCGAGACCCTGCGCGCGGCGGTCAGCGCCCTGCCCGAGCTGATCACGCAGCTGCAGACCCGCGAGCCGGTGCGCACCGACGTAAACGCCATCGCCTCACGCGCGCATGCACTCGCCGCGGGCCGCCAGATCCCTGCCCGCAGCACGCGCGAGCCCGGCGAGGAGGAAGCGGCCGAGCCGCAACCGGCAGGCAGCGCCGCCGCCGGCTCGAGCGCGGCGGGCCTGGCGCCCCTCGACCGGCCCATGCCCGCCATGACGGCGCCGGCCGCCGAGGCGGCCTCCCGGCAGGTGCCGGACGACACGCTGCGCGATATCTATGCGCGCGAGACCGCCGCACATGTGGCTACGGTGCGCGCTTACCTCGCGCGCGAGTCGCAGCTGCCGGAGCCGCATACGCTGCCCGAGGACGTCTATCGCGCCTGCCACACGCTCTCGGGCAGCTCGAAAATGGCTCAGGCCCGCCACGGGATTCGTCTGGCGGAGCCGCTGGATCACTGGTTGCGCCGCGCCTACAGCAGCGGGCTGGGGCTGGGGGGCGAGGATCTGACCCTGCTCGCGGACTGCATGGCCGCGATGGAGTCGGTCGCGACGCACCTGGATGAGCCGACCGGTTACTTCGTCAATCACTGGCAGCTGCTCGAGCGAATCGAGCGCGCCGACAAGGGTCTGGATCAGCGCATCGCCGCCGCCGGCGCGCACACCGGTCTCTATCCCGCGATCGGCGCGGCCGAGGCACCCGGCGAGGAGGGGCAGCCGGGCGACGAGGCTGTCGACTTCGACCCCGAAGTGGCGGCCATTTTCACCGACGAGGCGACCGAGCTCATCGACGCCGCCGAGCGCGCGCTGTCGGAGTGGCGCTCGCAGCCCAACAGCGCGGACTTTCGCGCGGGTCTCAAGCGACCGCTGCACACCCTCAAGGGCGGCGCGCGCATGGCGGGCATCACGCCCATGGGCGATCTCTCCCACGAGCTCGAGACGCTCGTCATGTCGGTCGACAATGGCGAGGTCACGGCCAACGTCGCGGTGTTCGATGTAATCCAGGCGAGCCTGGACGAGCTCGCGCGCATGCGCGAGCAGGTCATCAACGGTCGGCCCGTATCAACTGCGCGCGCCATCATCACGCGCCTGCAGAGTCTGTCGCGCGCCGTTCCCCCCGCCGCCGCCGAGATTGTCCCACCCCCCGAGGCGCCGCCGGCTCCCCCCGCCCCGACCGCAGGCCCCGCCCCGGACGCCCCGGCACCCGCAGCCGCGCCGGCCGCCGAGCCCGAGCCCTCCGGAGCCGACACCGACACGATGCTGGCGAGGCTGAACGCGGAGCTCCTGGCGACTGGCGACGACCGCGTGCAGGTCGAGCCCCTGCACGCCGAGCCGGCAGATGTCGAACCCGTGAGCGATGCGCCTGAGCCGCCGCCGGCTGCCGCGCCCGCTCCGTCCTTCGCGGCACCGGCGCTGCCCTTTGAGGCGGGCTGGACTGGAAGGGGAACTTTGGCCGGCGCCTGGCCGCTCACGCGTGCCCGCGCACCCGAGCCGCACACCGAGGAGGGTCTGCTCGCGCCGCAGCCGGTTCCGCCCGGCCGCGAGCCGGTGACCGGCGGCGAGCGCCAGGAAATGGCGCGCGTGGACGCGGATCTGCTCGATCAGCTGCTGAACATCTCGGGCGAAGCGAGCATTGCGCGCGCGCGCCTGGAGCAGCAGCTCGGCTCGTTCGATTTCAACTTAGGGGAGCTGTCGCGCACGGTGACGCGCCTGAAGGAGCAGCTGCGCAGTCTCGAGATCGAGACCGAGGCGCAGATCCTGCACAAGCACGAGGACGAAGGTCCACACCGCAGCGAGTTCGATCCGCTCGAGCTCGACCGCTATTCCGCCATCCAGCAGTACTCGCGGGCGCTGGCCGAGACGGCCAACGACGTGGCGAGCATTCAGCAGCTCCTGGAGAGTCTCGCCAAGGATACGCAGACCCTGCTGCAGCAGCAGGCGCGCACCATCACCGAGCTGCAGAACGGGCTGATGCGCACGCGCATGGTGCCGTTCCAGCGTCACGTGCAGCGTCTCGCACGCATCGTGCGCCAGGCGGCCGGCGAGACCGGCAAGCGCGCCGAGCTCACCGTCGAGGGCGCCTCCGGGGAACTCGACCGGCAGGTGCTCGAGCGCATGCTGCCGCCGTTCGAGCACATGCTGCGCAACGCCGTGGTGCACGGCATCGAAAAACCCGAGGAGCGCGTGCGGCGCGGCAAGCCCGACACCGGACACATTCTCCTCGAGCTGCATCGCGAAGGCGCCGAAGTCATGGTGCGCCTCACCGACGACGGCGGCGGCATGGATCTCGGCGCGATCCGCCAGAAGGCCGAGACCCTGGGACTCATCGGCGCGGGACAACCCTTGAGCGACGAGGACGCGATTCAGCTGATCCTCGAGCCGGGTTTCTCCACCGCCGGGGCGATCACTCAGCAGGCGGGCCGCGGCGTCGGCATGGACGTCGTGGCCACTGAGATCAAGCGCCTGGGCGGCGCGCTGCACATGGAGACCAAGGCGGGCGAGGGCACGGTGTTCACGATCCGCCTGCCACTCACGCTCGCGATCAGCCACGCGCTGGTCGTGCGCACCGACGAGGAGTTTTACGCGCTGCCGCTGCCCACGGTGGAGGGGGTGCTGCGCCTGTCCAAGACGGTTGTCACTGCGCATCTGGGGCGCGACGCCGCCGCATTCGACTACGGCGGACAGAAGTACCGCTTCCAGTATCTGGCGACGTTCGTGGGACTGCCGCCGTCGGAGCTGCCGGGGCAGGACGTGACCATTCCGGTGGTGTTGGTGCGTGCCGGGGAGCACTCCACCGGTCTGGTGGCGGACGAGCTGGTCGGCAGCCGCGAGATCGTCGTCAAGACCGTGGGTCCGCAGATCTCCGGTATCCGCGGCATATCCGGCGCAACCATCCTGGGCGACGGCCGCATCGTCATCATCCTCGACATCGGCGCGCTGGTGCGCGCGGAGTGGCGCGCGCGGGTCCAGGCGCCGGTGGCGCCGAAGGAGCGCGGCGACCGGCGCACCTTTGCGATGGTGGTGGACGATTCCATCACCGTGCGCCGCGTGACCCAGCGGCTGCTGGAGCGCAACGGCATGCGGGTGCTGACCGCGCGCGATGGCATGGATGCGGTGGCGCTGCTGCAGGACCACGTGCCGGACGTGATCCTGCTCGACATCGAGATGCCGCGCATGGACGGCTACGAAGTCGCCGCGCACGTGCGCAACGATCCGCGCCTGAAGGACGTGCCGATCATCATGGTGACCTCGCGCGTGGGCGAGAAACATCGCGCGCGCGCCATCGAGCTCGGAGTCGATGACTATCTCGGCAAGCCCTACCAGGAGGCGCAGCTTCTGGATGCCATCGCGCCGCTGGTGGCGCGGCGGCGCGCCGCGGCGCAGGGTCGGGCCTACGCCGGCGCCGCCGGGAACTGATCAGGGGGAGGCCGATGGCCGAGCGCGTCGCCGAAGTCTACAGCCTGCTGGTGCCGCTGGTGGACGCACGGCTGATCATTCCGCGCGCCTGTGTCGCGGAGGTCATCGGCTTCCAGACGCCCTCCGAGATGACCGGGGCGCCGCCGTGGTACATCGGCACCGTGCCGTGGAACGGCAAGGCGGTACCGTTGGTGTCCTTCGAAGGCGCCTGCGGCCAGATGATTCCGCCGGCCAGCGGCCGCACGCGCATCGTGGTGCTGCACACGCTCGGCACCAAGGTCGAAGGCGGCAACTTCGCGCTGGTCAGCCAAGGCTTCCCGCAGCTGGTGCGGGTGAGCTCGGATGTGGTGCGCCCCGACAACTCGCGCGTGTTTCCCGAGCGCACGCCGATCATCTGCCAGATCCGCATGGTCAACGAGACTCCGCTGGTACCGGACCTCGAGCGCCTGGAAGAGATGATCGCGGAAGAGACCAGCATCACCGCGTAGCGGGACGCCGGCAGACTTGAGCGGTCAGTCCTCCCGGCCGAATGCCTGCACGAAGTTCCAGCCGTTGGGCGTCCCCAGCCCCGTCGCCTGGTCCCAGCCCGGTCCGGTCTGGAGTGTGGAATCGACGCCGAACGTGATGACGAACCAGCGCGTCGAGTGCGGGCTGTTGTAGAGCGCGCTGATGAAGTTCGGTTGGTTATTCAGCGGCGCTGCCAGTTCCGACGCCCGCATCGGGTTCGTTCCGCCCGCGTCCACGATCGTGCCGGTCACGTTGTTCGGGGAATCGAAGTTCACGACGTCGGTGATCGCCCCCGACCGCGATGGGAGGCGATACAGACGCGGCGCGGCCTGCCCGAGCCGATGGTGGGCGTGCTGCGTGGCGATGCCCCACAGCGCGGTGAACATCGGGCATGCGACGCTGGTACCGCCGATCACCTCGATCCCGAAGTGGTGACCCGTTGCGTCGGTGCTGAAGATGATCTCGACGCCGGTAAACGGATCCGCGACCCAGGAAATATCGGGCGTGCCACGGCGATTCCCGGGGACACCCTCCTGCCAGAACGGCTTCGGGTAGGTGTCGCTCATTCCGCCCGTGCCGCCGGCGTCGAAGCCCTCGTTGAAGGGCCCGGGCCCCGCCACATCGATCGGCGGGCTGCCGAGGGCGACCGTGTCCGCAATCTCGGTGAGCTCCGTACCCCAGCTGGTCTGCCAGGCGATGTGCTTATTGGCGTCGAGGGCGACGCTCACCCCGCCGACTCCAGTCGCGAACGGCGAGCTCGCCGGCCAGCCGGTGGAGGTATAGAGACCGCCGAGCTGCTTGGCGTTGTCGCCGAAGTCGCCGGTGCTGAAATCCACCGATATGCCGGCCGCGCCAATCGCTTGCAAGGTGGCATCAGCCGGGTGGTAGAACTCATATTCTGCGCCGGCCCCGAAGTACGACGTATCGAAGCCGCTCCAGCTGTTGGAGATGGCGACCACGCCCGGCTGCGACGCCGCCGTGATGATCCCCGCGAACAGGTCGGAGAAGAAATTGGTCGGCGTGACCACCAGAACGATTTTTGCGCCCGGTGCAATCGCGTGCACCCACTCGACGTCGAGTGTCGTCTCGGTCGCCCAGCCGGCGTTGGCATCGGTCGAGAAATTCGACTCGGTCGGCGTGCCGATGATGGTCAGGTTCGCCGGCGGCAGGCCCATGGCGGCCGAGAACACCTGCACATCGGCGGCGATCGTGGTCGAGCCGTAGGCGTCCACGATGGCAATGGTCGTGCCCGTGCCATCCAGTCCGCGCTGATAGAGCGGCGTCAGGTTGTAAGCCGTCTGAAGATCGCTCGGCTGGTAGCCGCAGGGGGCGGCGTTGGGCGGCCCGTTGCTGATGGGGGCGCCGTAACGGGTGCCCTGATATGTGGCGCTTACCCCGCCACCTGAGAAACTCTCAGTGGTCGGCGGGTAGAAGCACTGCGCCGAGAACACCAGACCGTTCGATTGGGCGTCGAACCGCAGCGGCTGTGCGGGAATGTCCTCGGCGTCGGCCGTGGTGTGAACATTGCTCGAACCCTTACCGCCGACGTGCGCGATCTGTGGCTCCGCCCCGAGGCTCGACAGCCCGCCGACGGCGGCCACCAGCGGCACGAGCTCAGGCGGCAGCGTTGCGCTGCGGCTGCTGGCGCGGAAGGTGCGCCCGTAGAGGTCGTACTGATGCAGCTCGACCTGGAAGGCGCTCTGCACGCGCGCGACCGTTGCGGAAGCCTTGATGTACAGGTTGTCCTGAGGGGCGCTCACCTTGAACCCCTGCGCCTTGAGGAACGTGGCGACCTTCGCGACATCCGCGGAGCTCGGCGCGTGCTGCGCGCGGACCTGCTCCATGGAGAGGTAGGCGCCCTTACCCGCCTGCTGGGCTGCCACCAGGGCGTCGAGGCCCTGCTGGTCGTGCAGCTTCATCCAGACGGTGATCTCGATGGGGCTTGCGGCATCCACGGGACCTAAGTCAGTGGCTCGGGACAGGAGCGACGGCCCGCCGCTCGCCGCAACCGCGGCGACCGGAATCAGGCACGCAGCGATCAACAAAGCAGCCCAGGGGTGGCGCGCGTGAGTCGCACCGGGACCTCGGGCCAGAGTAGTGAGTTTCATCAGCATTCTCCCCAGGGCGCAGAGCCCTTATTGGTGTTCGGCGACACTGCCGGAATGATCAGTGCGCAAGATGTCGGCGTGATTACCTTGAGTGCGGTCGGCCGATCTGTGCCTGCCTCAATGCGCGCAGTATGTGACATCCGTCACGAATCGTCATCACTGCCCGGTAGGGTTTGCCCGCGGCGGCGGCAAGCGAGCGTTCCCGCGAACATGTCCAAAGAATTGTTAGAGATCGCCGAACTGCCGCTGCAGCAACGCGAGCGCGGTGATCGCCGCCGTCTCGGTGCGCAGTACGCGCGGGCCCAGACGCACCGGCTTGAAACCGGCTGCCACGGCGGCTTCCTGCTCCGCTTCCGCCAGCCCTCCCTCCGGGCCGATGAGCACCGTGACCGCGCTCACCAGGCGGGGCAGGTCTGCGAGCGTTGCGGTGGCTGCGGGTGAGAGCAGCAGGCGCATGCTGCCGTCGGTGTTGGTGCGCAGAAAGTCCTTGAGCGGCACAGGTGATGCGATCGCCGGCAGCCGGTTGCGTCCACTCTGCTCGCAGGCGGCGACGGCGATGGCGCGCCAGTGATTGAGTCTGCGCTCGGACTGCTGGGCAGTCAGCCGCACGACGCTGCGTTCGCTCAGCACCGGCACGACGCCGGACACACCGAGCTCGGTCGCCTTCTGCACCACCAGGTCCATGCGCTCGCCGCGCGACACCCCCTGCGCGAGGGTGAGTGCCAGAGGCGACTCGCGCTCGATCGCGCGCGGCTCGCCGATCGTGACCGCCACCCTGCCGCCCTGCACCTGCTCGATGCGGGCCGCGTACTCGCCGCCTGAGCCGTTGAACAGAGTGAGCGCTTCCCCGACCCGCAGGCGCAGCACGCGCGTGACGTGGCGTGCGGCGCCGCCCTCGAGAGTGACGCGGGTGCCGGCGGCCAGCGGCGCATCCACATAGACGCGCGTCAGTCGCACGTCGCCCGCTCGATGCCTTCACGCGCCACCTCGACCATGAGATCGATCTCCTCGGGCGTGATCACGTAGGGCGGCATGAAGTACACGACGTTGTCGATCGGCCGCAGCAGCACGCCGCGTGTCAGAGCGTGCCGGTAGACGATCAGTCCGCGACGCTCAGCCCAGGGGTACGGCTCGCGGCTGGCCTTGTTCGCGGCCAGCTCGATCGCCACGATCATGCCGCGCTGGCGCACTTCCGCCACGTGCGGGTGATCCGCGAGCGCGCGGGCGCGCTCGCCCATGCGCGCGGCGAGCGCCCGGTTGCGCTCGAGGACCTGGTCGTCGCGGAAAATGGCGAGACTGGCGAGGGCTGCGGCGCATGCCAGCGGGTTGCCGGTGAAGCTGTGCGAGTGCAGGAAGGCTTTGAGCTTGAGGTACTCGTCGTAGAACGCCGCGTACACCGCTTCGGTCGTCATCACGGTCGACAGCGGCAGGTAGCCGCCGGTCAGTCCCTTGGACAGGCACATGAAGTCGGGGCGGATGCCGGCCTGCTCGCAGGCGAACAGCGTGCCGGTGCGCCCGAAGCCCACCGCGATCTCATCGGCGATGAGATGCACCTGGTGACGATCGCAGGCCTCGCGCAGCAGCGTGAGATACACCGGATCGTACATGCGCATGCCGCCGGCACACTGCACCAGCGGCTCCACGATCACCGCGCAGGCCTCGTGCGCATGCTGCGCGAGCGCGGCCTCCAGGTGCGCGAACTTGCGCCGCGAGTGCTCCGCCCAGCTCTCCCCGGGGGCGCGCGCGAAGCAATCCGGCGAGGGCACGGTGATCACCTCCATGAGCAGCGCGCGGTAGATCTCCTTGTAGAGATCGACGTTGCCCACCGCGAGCGCCCCCAGGGTCTCGCCGTGATAGCTGTTAGACAGGGTGATGAAACGACGTTTCGCGGTACGCCCCACGTTGCGCCAGTAGTGAAAGCTCATCTTCACCGCCACCTCGACGGCAGAGGAGCCGTTGTCGGCGTAGAAGCAGCGGGTGAGTCCCGCCGGCGCGATCGCGCTGAGCGCCTCCGAGAGCGCGATCACCGGCTCGTGCGTGAAGCCGGCCAGGATCACCTGCTCGAGCTCCTCCAGCTGCTCGCGCACCGCGGCGTTGATGCGCGCATTGGCGTGACCGAACAGATTCACCCACCAGGAGCTGATGGCATCGAGATAGCGCTGGCCCGAGTAGTCCTCGAGCCACGCGCCCTGCCCGCGGCGGATGGGGATCGGGGGCAGCTGCTCGTGATCCTTCATCTGGGTGCACGGGTGCCACACGTGAGCGAGGTCGCGCACGACGTAAGCGCTGTTGGGGGAGGTCATGAGCGGGATTGTGGCACAAGCGCCGCGTCGCATTTCACAGACGAGTTGCCGCCGGATCTTCGGGCATGAGAGTTTGCGTACCGATGTTGCGCGCGAGTCTTGCCGGGACGTTCTCGCTGCTGCTCGTTGCGGCGTGCGCCAAGACTGGCATGAACACCTCCCCATCCACCAGCGGTGGCGGCACCAATCCAACGCCGGCGCAGCGCACCGACGTCGTCAGCTACCGGAACGACGCGGCCAGAACGGGTCAGAATCTGACCGAATCGGTTCTGACCCTGGCGAACGTGAACCCGGCGAGGTTCGGGCTGCAGCGCTTTCTTGCCACTGACGGCAAGGTGGACGCCGAGCCGTTGTATCTTTCGGGGCTCACCGTGCAAGGCGCAATGCACGACGTGGTGTTCGTGGCCACGGAGAACGATTCGGTCTACGCCTTCGACGCCCAGAGCGGCGCGGTCCTGTGGCAGGTGTCGGTGCTGGCGGCCGGGGAGACTGCGAGTGGCCTGCCCCCGTCCGGTTGCGACCAGGTGACACCCACCATCGGCATCACGGCAACGCCGGTGATTGACCGTTCTGCGGGCGCGAACGGCATCATCTACCTCGTCGCCATGTCCAGGGCGACGGCCTCCTCGACCTACCACCAGCGGCTGCATGCCCTGGACGTGACCACGGGGGCGGAAGCACTCAACGGCCCGGTGGATATTGCGGCCACCTATCCGATGCTGGGCGGGACCACCACGTTTGACCCGCTGCAATACGAGGAGCGCGCGGCGCTGCTGCTCTCGCGCGGGGTGATCTACACCAGCTGGACATCACATTGTGATGTCGGGCCGTATTTCGGCTGGGTCATCGCATACAGCCAGGGCACGCTCGCCCGCACCGCTGTGTTGAATCTAGCGCCCAACAGCGGCGGAGCAGGTCCTGCAATCTGGATGAGCGGCGGGGGACCCGCCGCCGATTCCGCCGGCAACGTCTATCTGCTGACCGCTAACGGCGTGTTTGAGACTACGCTCGACTTGAACGGCTTCCCTGACCAGGGGGACTACGGCAACAGTTTTCTGAAGCTCTCGACTGCCGGCGGTACCCTCACGGTGGCCGACTACTTCACCCTGTACAACGCAGTGAGCGAATCAAACGCCGACCTGGATCTGGGATCGGGTGGCATCCTGCTGCTGCCGGATGTGACGGACTCCGGGGGCGTCGTGCGTCACCTCGCCGTCGGCGCAGGCAAGGACGGCAACCTGTACGTCGTCAGCCGCGACTCGCTGGGCAAGTTCAGCTCCAGCCGCAACAATATCTGGCAGCAATTGTCGGGCGTGCTCGGCGGCGGCATCTTTTCCACGCCCGCTTATTTCAACGGGGCCGTCTACTATGGACCGGTTGGCGCAGCCCTCATGGCTTTCACCGTCAACAATGCGCAACTCTCGAGCGCGGCGACCTCGACCACGACCAACACCTTCGGCTACCCCGGGACTTCGCCTGCGGTATCCGCGAACGGCAGCAGCGACGGCATCATCTGGGCACACGAAAACTCCGACCCCGCCGTACTGCATGCCTACGAGGCCAGCAATCTTGGTCACGAGCTCTATAACAGCTCCCAGGCCGCTGGCGGCCGGGATCAGTTCGGCGCCGGCAATAAGTTCATCACGCCGATGATTGCCGACGGTAAAGTGTTCGTGGGTACGCAAGGCGGCGTTGCCGTGTTCGGCCCGTTGAATTGACCAGAAATGAGCGCACCCCTGAAAATCGACTCCGCCACGGGGCTTCTGACCGGCGTCCGCCAGGTGTTGTCGCCGCACTGCGATGCGCGGCCCGCGGGCATGGCGCCCGAGCTCCTGGTGGTGCACGGCATCAGCCTGCCGCCCGGGGAATTCGGCGGGCCGTGGATCGATCGCCTGTTCACCGGAAGTTTGCCAGCCGATGTCCATCCGTACTTCAAGGAGATCGAAGGGCTGCGCGCATCCGCGCACGCGGTCATCCGCCGCGACGGGCAGATCGTGCAGTACGTGCCGTTCGGGGCGCGCGCCTGGCACGCGGGTAAGTCCGAGTACCAGGGCCGTTCGGCGTGCAATGATTTCTCGATTGGGATTGAGCTCGAAGGGGCCGACGGCACCCCTTACACCGAGACGCAGTACGGCGCGCTCGCCGCGCTTACCGCGGCACTCCTCGCGGCATATCCCTCACTGTCTGCCGAAGCCATCGCCGGCCACGGCGAGGTCGCGCCCGGACGCAAGACCGATCCCTGGCCAGTATTCGACTGGACGCGCTTTCGGGTGCTTCTTAAGGAGCGCCTCGCGGCGGAATGAACCGGAGCGGGCGCATGGTCAGGCCGGTTTGCTGCGATCGTGACGCCACAGAACTTCGACGCCGCTCTCATGCCGCGCCAGCACCCGCGCCAACACGAACAGCAGATCCGACAGGCGATTGAGATACTGCGTAACCTCGGGGCGCACCGCCTCCGCCCGGGCGAGCGCCCACACCCGCCGCTCGGCGCGCCGCGCGATAGCGCGAGCGAGGTGACAGGCGGCGGCGCCCGCCCCGCCCCCGGGGAGAATGAACTCCTTGAGCGGCGGCAGCGCGTCATTGAACCCATCGAGCGCCTGCTCCAGCTGCGTGACCTGCTCGGCGGTGATGAGGCGGTGACCGGGGATGCACAGCTCCCCGCCCAGGTCGAACAGCTGGTGCTGCACTTCCGTGAGGCACGCGCTGACCGCCGGCGGCAGGCCGGACACGGCGAGCAGCACACCGACGGCGCTGTTGAGCTCGTCCACCGCACCGTAGGCTTCGACGCGCACGCTGTCTTTGGGAACCCGGGTGCCGTCACCCAAGCCGGTGGTGCCGTCATCGCCGGTGCGCGTGTAGATCTTGCTCAGCCGGTTCCCCATGATCGTATCCTAAGCGAATATGCCATCGAAGGAACTCACGGCCGCCCTCGAGGCGGCGCGCGCCGCGGAGGCGGTCATCCGCTCGCTGTACGGCAAGAACCCCGCGGTGCGCGCCAAGGCCGACACCTCGCCCGTCACGGAAGCGGACGTGCGCGCGGAGGAGATCATCCGCGCCACCTTGAGCCGGCACTTTCCCGGCTACGGCTTCCATGGCGAAGAGACCGGACAGCACGACATGCAGGCCGAGAGCATCTGGCTCGTCGATCCGATCGACGGCACCAAGGCGTTCGTGCGCGAAAACCCGTTCTTCTCCACGCAGATCGCGCTCCTGCGCGCCGGCCGCCTGGTGCTCGGCGTGTCGAACGCCCCGGCCTACGGGGAGCTCGCGTGGGCCGAGGAGGGTGCGGGCGCCTGGCTCAACGAGCGGCGCGTGCGGGTGAGTGAGGTCGCGGAGCTGCCGGCCGCAGCGCTCTCGAGCGGCAACCTGAAGAGCCTGGCGCGCTCGGCGAGCTGGCAGCGCTACGGGGAGCTGCTGGCGCGCGTCAACTACAGCCGCGGCTACGGCGACTTCGCGCACTACCACATGCTGGCACGCGGCGCCCTCGACGTGGTGATCGAGTCCGACCTCAACATTCTCGACATCGCCGCGCTCGTCGTCATCGTGCGCGAGGCGGGCGGGGTCTTCACCGACCTCGCGGGCGGTGCGGTCGGGCTCGAGACCCGCAGCGGCCTCGCCACCAACGGGCGGCTGCACGAAGCGGTCCTCGCCGCGCTCGCTCCTTGAGAGGGGTCTCCTCAGTCGTCCTCGTGCGTTACGAACAGTGGACCAGCAACGACTCAGCAGGGCGGCAACTATACGCTCGCCGCGCGGCGCGAAGGGGTGAAATCCCCGCCCGACGGCACACGACCGTTCCGCTCGACTTCAGTGTTGCGCTGCGAGTCAGGCGCTCACGAACACACGCCGGCCGTCCTTGCCGAGCTCCATCATCGGCGCCAGGTACAGCTCGCTCAAGCTCGCCGCCGTGAGTGCCGAGCTCACCGGACCGAGCGACCAGCGCCCATCGCCAAACAGCAGCAGCGCGCGGTCGGCGAAGCGCGCCGCGAGCGTGGGATCGTGCAGCGTGGTGACGACGGTGCGGCCCTGATCGGCGAGCGCGCGGAACAGGCCGAGCACCGCGAGCTGGTGGTGCGGATCGAGGTGATTGGTCGGCTCATCGAGCAGAAAGATGCCCGGCTGCTGGGCGAGCAATGCAGCCACGGCCACCCGGCGCTGCTCCCCTCCGGAGAGGGTGTCGGTGCGCCGCACGGCGAAATCCCGCATGTCCACAGCCGCGAGCGCCTCGCGCGCCAGGCGCTCATCCTCGGCCGTTTCCCACTGCCACAGTGCCAGGTGCGGGTGGCGGCCGATCAGCACCGTCTCCATCGCGGTGGTGACGAACGCATCCTCCAGGTCCTGTAGCAGCAGCCCCAGCCGCAGCGCCACGGATCGGCGCTTGAACTGCAGGAGCGGGGTGCCATCGAGCCGCACCTCGCCGGCGGCGGCGCTGCGCAGCCCGGCAAGCGTGTGCAGCGTGAGTGTCTTGCCCGAGCCGTTGCGGCCGAGAATCGCCACCACTTCCCCGGGAATGAATTGCACTGACAGCTCCCGCACCAGCTCGCGCGCGCCGGCGCGCACACTGAGGTTCAGCGCGGCGAGCCCCGGGTGAGCGCCGAGGTGCGGCGGGCGGTTCACGGGCGCGTCCAGCGGATCTCCAGCGCGGTCGCGGGACCCACGACGACATCGCGCAGACCTTGCGGCATCTCGAAATCCTGCTCCGACAGTGCGCGGCGGCCCGCCATGATCTCCGCCCGCAGCTGCGGGTAGCGAGGCTGACGGTCCGGCTCGGCAAAGCCGATCGGATAGAGCGGCGCACCCGAGCCCAGGGCGTACTTGTCGCTGGCGCCCAGGGTGTGCATCAGCTCGTGGGCGATGACGATGTTGTTGCTGCCCGCCATGTCGGTTTGCGCAAACGCGTGCACGATACCGATCAGGCCCTTCTGCAGACCATGCGAATCCGGCACACGATCGAGCGTCGCAGGGTCGTGATAGAGAACGAAGATGCGTATGCGCGGCGGTGCGCGTCCCGGCACTTCAGTGGCGTGGGCGGCGAACCAGCGCAGCTTCAGGCTCCACCACGCGATGCCGAGCAGCCCGGCGTCCCGCTCGAGCGCCGGCGGGAGATCCCGGCCCTGCGGATACAGCTCGGTGTGCACCGGCTGCTCGATCCTGACCCCGTAGCGGTGCGCCTCGCGTGCGAAGAAGTCCTCGATCCCCGAGAAGTCCTGCACCGTCAGCCCCTCGAGGTAGTGCTGTGCCTTGGGCGTCCCGTCGCCGTTGAGCGGGAAGATGCCCACCCACAGCGTCTCCTTCCAGCTGCGGGTCGCAATGCGATCGAGCCAGCTGTGGATCGCCACGGCGGCGAGCACGAACAGCAGCAGCGCGATGCGAATGGTCTTCCACATGCGCGTGCTGCGGCCGCGGCCTCTAAGGCTGCAGCCGGGTGACCGACCAGGCGCCCGGCGTGAAGGTGCCGTTGCGCGCGGCGCTCAGGCTGCGCGTCCAGCGGGCACGGTCGTGGATACGTGCCTCGCCTTGCACCCACAGCTCCACCGTATCCGCCCACAGGCGATAGCCGCCCCAGTGGGGCGGGCGGGGGATAGTGACCCTGAGCGTGTCATCGGCGCCGGGACTGCCCGGCGTGGGCGCGCCGAAGCGTCTCGCCACGGCGCTGACCGCGCTCAGGAGCGCCGCTCGCGAGCCGAGCGGTTCGCTCTGCTCACTCGCCCAGGCACTCACACGGCTCTGCCAGGCGCGCGCGGCGAAGTAGGCGTCGCTGTCCGCCACGGGGGCCTGCACGATCTGCCCTTCGATGCGCACCTGGCGATGCAGAGCGTCCCAGTGCATGACCGCCGCGGCGCGCGGGTTGTCCTGCAGCTGCCGGCCCTTGCTCGAGAGGTAGTTGGTGTAGAACACAACGAAACCCGGCTGCGGCACGATGTCCTTGCACAGCACGACCCGCGCCGCGGGTTTGCCGTCGCGGCTGGCGGTGGCGAGCACCATGGAGTTTGCGTTCGGCTGCTGGCGTGCCGCCCAGGCCTCGGCCAGCCAGGCGGCCACCACCGCGAGCGGCTCGGCAGGCAGAGGATCCGGGAGGAGTTCGCGGTGCTCAGGCATGGCGGGCAATGTTAGTGGGTTTCTCGCATCAGTGCCCCGCCGGGGCTGACGCCGGCCAGGCCGGCTTCGCTCCCCTTGCAGCCCCCGGCGCGCCCCGATAGAAAGGAGTGGACCCGCAGGAGGTACCCGTCCCATGACGCGCGAAACCGCAACGCTGGAGGATCTGCGCCAGCGAGTGACCGAACTTGACCGCCAGTTGATCGCACTGGTGGCCGAGCGCAAGGCCGTGAGCGAGGAGGTCGCGCGTGTCAAGCGCGCCACCGGACGGCCGACGCGCGACTATGAGCGCGAGCGCGAGGTGATCCTGGGCGTGCGCGCGCTCGCGACCGAGCGCGGCGTGTCGCCGGCGCTGGCCGAACAGTTGCTGCGCCTGCTCATCCGCTCCTCGCTCACCACGCAGGAACAGGCGAGCGTGGTCGCGCGCGGCGCCGGCACCGGACGCCGTGCACTCGTCATTGGTGGCGCCGGCAAGATGGGCGGCTGGTTCGTGAGCTTTCTCGCCTCCCAGGGGTTCACGGTCGAGGTCGCGGACCCGGCCGCGGGAGCTGCGGGGGTGACGGGTGTGGCTGACTGGCGCAGCACGGATCTGAAGCACGACTACATCGTGCTCGCGACACCGCTCGGAATTACCGACGCGCTCCTCAGGGATCTCGCGCTGCGACGCCCCCCGGGGGTGATATTCGATGTGGGGTCGCTCAAATCGCCGCTGCGTGCGGGACTGCTGGCGCTGAAATCGCATGGCTGCAAGGTGACCTCGGTGCACCCGATGTTCGGGCCCGACACCGAGCTGCTCTCCGGCCGCCACGTGGTGTTCGTGGACCTGGGGAACGCCGCCGCGCTCACCGCGGCGCGCGAGCTGTTTGCGTCCACCATGGCCGAGCAGGTGGTGATGAGCCTCGACGAGCACGACCGCCTCATCGCCTACGTGCTGGGCCTGTCGCACGCGCTCAACATCGCGTTCTTCACCGCGCTCGCGGAAAGCGGTGAGGCGGCACCCAGGCTGGCGCGCATGTCAAGCACGACTTTCGACGCGCAGCTCGAGGTCGCCAGCCACGTCGCCCAGGAGAGTCCCGAGCTGTATTATGAAATACAGAGCCTCAACGACTACGGCGCCGAGTCCCTGGAGGCCCTGTCCAAGGCGGTCGAGCGCCTGCGGACCTCGGTGTTGTCTCAAGACCACGCCGCGTTCGTTGCTTTGATGCGCCGCGGGCGCGATTATCTCGCCGACCGGCGCAGCCTGGCGGAGCGCCGCACCTGAGGATCAGGAGGATTCTCGCCCCATGCTTCGATCGCACCCCCCGCTGGCCGGTGACGCGCCCGCGGCTGCCCCTCACAGCGAGCTGGAGTACGAGATTCGCGTGCTGCAGGCCCGTCTCGCCGCGCTCACCGAGCAAGTCAGCCGCAACGACTCGCTGCTGCGCAAGACGCAGGAGCGCGAGCTGGAACTGCTGCGCGCCGGATCGCTGGCGCAACTGTTCGAGCGGCTCATCCTGGGTCTACGGACCTCGTACCAGCTCGATGACGTCGAGCTGATCCTGCACGACCCGCAACACGAAATCCGGCATCTGCTCTCCGGGGACGACCTGGCGCTCGAGCAGCTGCAGGGTGTGTGCTTCGTCGACGCGCTGACGACGGTGGCGCCGCAGCTCGCCAACCTCGAGCGCCCGTGGCTGGGCCCCTTCCACAAGGCCGACCACGGGCTGCTGTTGCCGGGCGTCGCGCGTGCGGAGAGTCTCGCGCTCATCCCGCTGCGCCGCCACGAGCAGCTCGACGGCGTGCTGGTGTTTTCCAGCGTCGACCCGTTGCGCTTCACCCAGGAGCTGGCGAGTGATTTCCTGGCGCACCTCGGGCTGGTGGCGGCGATCTGCATCGAGAACGCCGTCAATCGCGCGCGCCTGCTGCGCAGCGGCTACACCGATTTCCTCACCGGGTTCCACAATCGCCGCTACCTGCACGCGCGCCTGCGCGAGGAGCTGGCGCGGGCGCAGCGCGCGCGGCAGTCGCTCGTGTGCCTGATGATCGACCTCGATCACTTCAAGCGCATCAACGACCAGTACGGACATCTCGCTGGCGACGCCGTACTGCGCGAGGTGGCGCAGCGCATCGACGCCGAGATGCGTATCAGCGACACCGGCGCGCGCTTCGGCGGCGATGAGTTCGCACTGGTGTTGTCGGAGGCGGCGATCAACGACGGTGAGAAGGTGGCGGCGCGCGTGCTGCATACCGTGCGCAACCAGCCGGTGTTCATCGGCAAGGTCGCCGAGACGATCACGTTGTCGATCGGCTTGGCGGCCGCCACACCCGGGCCCGGCATGCGCGACTACAAGGTGCTGGCGGAGCGCCTGATGGCGGAGGCGGACGCGGCGCTGTATCGGGCGAAGAGTGCGGGTCGCAACCGGATCGCGACGTCGCCGAACCTGGTCGCGTAACGCGGAACCCGCAGCCGCAGTCGATAAAATGGCGCTTCCGGCGCCGCCGTGAATCCATCCCTGGAGGCTCCGGGAAAAACTTTCCACGCTCTCGCTGTCCCTGCTTCGCGCGGAAAGCCTGGGGTTTGCCGTCCCGGCAAACCCCGCTCGGCGCGATGCGCCGAGCCCCTGTTTTTCACGGCGCCGAAAGCGCCATTTTATCGACTGCGGCTGTTGTTCTATCGTCCGCGTCCGCGCAGCAACGCGGGTTGATGCACCCTCCCGCCTGCCGGGGTGCGTATTACCAGATACGTATGCACACTCCCCGCAGGCACCCCCTTATGCACATCCGAACACTCACGCCCGCCGCCGCCGCCCTCCTGCTGCCGCTGCTCGCGTGCTCCCAGAGCCCGGAGCTCAAGCTCCCCTCGCTCGGGGACCTCAAGGAGCACGCCACCGAGTCGGTCGATATCACCCTCGGCGCCTTTCCGCTGCACTTCGCGGCCTCGCTGATGGATGATCGCGACGGCGACAGCGCCGAGGTCAAGAAGGCGCTCAAGGCCGTGAAGTCGGTGCAGATACGGAGCTTCCGGTTCGACACCGATTTCGCCTGTTCACAGGCGGACCTCGGGGCGCTGCGCTCGCAGCTCTCGCAGCCCGGCTGGAGCCGCCTGGTGGAGGCGCACAAGCGTAACCAGGAGGATGTCGATGTGTACGTGGCGCTCGAGGATCAGGTCATCAGAGGAATCGCCATCGTGGCGTGCCAGCCCCGTGAATTCACGATCATCAACATCGTCGGCACGGTCGACCTCGATCAGCTGGCGCGGCTGCGGCGCGCGCTCCCCCCGGGACGCACGGGCATTATGTGAGCGGAGACGAGGCGTGTACGAGTCGCGCGCTGCTGGCCCGGGCCACCGCCGGCGACACGGCCGCCTTCGGCGCGCTGGTTCGGATGCATCAACGCTCGGTGTACAGCCTGGCGCTGCGCATGCTGTCTGACCGACACCAGGCCGAGGATCTGGCACAGGATGTGTTCCTGCAGCTGTATCGCAGCCTCGCTGCCCTGGAGTCGGAGGACCATCTGTCGTTCTGGCTGCGCCGGGTGACGATGCATCGCGCCATCGACCGTTTGCGCCGCGAGCGCAGGTACGCGGCCATGCCGCTCGCCGACGCCGAGATCGTGGCGAGCGATTCGGCCGATGCGGACCCGATCCTCGAGCGCCGCCTGCGTGGTCTGCTCGAGGAGCTCGCCCCGGCCGCGCGCGCCGTGATCGTCCTCAGGTACCAGGAGGACCTGGATCCCGTGGAGATTGGACGGACATTGAAGATGTCGGTGAACACCGTGAAGAGTCATCTCAAACGCTCGCTGGCTCTGCTGCGCGCGGCGCTCGCGGTCCCGGGCTCGGGCGCCGGCGGTGGCAGCCCGACGCCGCCGCGTCCACTGCCGAGCGGGCACCGGTTGCTGATATGAGTCACGAAGACACGAACCGCGACGACAACCACGACGTGGAGCAAAGGCTCCGTGCGGCGCTGCGGCCGGTGGATCCGGGCGCGGGATTCGTCGGCGGCGTGATGGCACGCATCGCGGCCGAGCGGCCGCGCAGTGCGCGCCTGCCACGCGCGCCGGCGGCCGCGAGCTGGCTGACCTTCGCCCTCGCCGCCTCCATCGTGCTGGCGCTGCTCGTGACCCATCAGCAGCAGGCGCGACGCACGGAGCAGGGGCTCGAGGCGCGCCGGCAGCTCATCCAGGCGCTGCGCGTCGCGGGAGACAAGCTGGACCTTGCCTCCCGCATCGTGAATGCGCAGCAGCCTCCCCCGAATTCCTCAGATTCCGGTGCCTAGGCCATGAACTCACTCCTCAGGAGATGCATCCTCACGTTCGCGGCGCTTGCCACTCTGGCAGTGCGCCTGGCCGTGGCGGCGCCCGCGGCTCCCCTGAAGCTGCCGGAGTTCGAGTCGCTGGCCGCGAAGGCCAGTGAATCCGTCAACGTCTCGCTCGACTCATCGCTCCTCGGTCTGGCGGCGGGCTTTCTCGACCCCAAAGACCCGGAGGATGCCGGGGCGAAGCAGCTCATCGCCGGGCTCAAGGGCATCTATGTACGCAACTACACCTTCGACCAGGACATCACCTACCCGGCGGCCGAGGTCGAGGCGCTGCGCCGGCAGCTGGCGGCGCCGGGATGGCAGTCGCTGGTCAAGGTGCGCAAGGAGAAGGACCACACCAACGTCGATATCTACATCTCCGTCGATCAGGGCAAGGCGAACGGGCTCGCGATCATCGTGAGCGAGCCGCGCGAGTTCACGGTGGTGAACATCGTGGGCTCGATCGATCTCGAGAAGCTGCGCCGGCTCGAAGGGAAGTTCGGCGTGCCGAAGATCCCCCTGCCGGACGATGACCACCCGGGCGGGGCACCCGCGCCTGCGCGTCCCTGAACTGCTACCGTCCCCGCCCGCGCAGTAGCACCACGAACAACGGCGCACCCACCAGCGCCATGATCGCCCCTACCGGCAGCTGCCGCGGACTCGCGATCGTTCTCGCCACCAGATCGGCGCCGGCCAGCACCATCCCGCCGGCCAGCGCCGCGGCGGGCGCGACGATGCGGTGATCGCTGCTGCGGAATGCCAGGCGCACGGCGTGCGGGGTAATGAGCCCCACGAAGCCGACCGTGCCGGCGCTCACCACCGCGATGGCGGTGAGTGTGGCGCAGGCGATGAACAGCAGCGTCCGCCAGGCCTCCAGCGCGAGCCCCGCGGTGCGCGCGCGCAGCTCACCCGCGGCGAGCACGTTGAGCGGCCGGGCCACCCCGATCGCGACCGTCACGGCGAGCGCCGCGGCGCCGGCGCTGAGGCCGGGACTCACCGCCCACTCGAGATCCCCGGCCAGCCAGAACACCATGCCACGCACCCGCGAGGAGTCCGCGAGCGCGAGCAGCACGGTCACCAGCGCCCCACAGGCGCTCGCCAGCACCACCCCCGTCAGCAGGAGGCGCGGCGTACCGCCGCCGCGCGCCAGCAGATACACCATGCCGACGGCCCCCAGGGCCCCCGCAACCGCGGCCGACTGCACCACGATCGCTGCGGCGCCGGCCATCATGGCGAGCAGGGCGCCGACGGCGGCGCCGCCCGAGACCCCGAGAACATAAGGGTCGGCGAGCGAGTTGCGGAACAGGGCCTGCAGCAGCACGCCGCACAGCGCCAGCAGGCTCCCGACGCCGAACGCCGCCAGCACCCGCGGCAGCCGCACGGCGATGAGGACGCTGCGCGTGGTCGGGTCGCCGGAACCGACGAGCGCTGCGAGCGCCCGGCGGAGGCCGATCCCGGAGCTGCCGATGAGGAGCGCGGCCAGAAACACCGCAGCGGCCAGCGCGGCGAGCAGAGCCAGGCCGCGCAGGGGTGCCCGTTCCGCGCTGTTCGAGCTCATGCCGTTGCGCCCACACCGGTATTAAGACAAGGGCCGTTAGCGTCATCGAAATTGTTGGAAAACGCCATCCCTCGAAACGTGCGCGGCTTGGGCTCACGGCGGGCGTGCCTTATGGCAGACTCTGACTCCTTCATGAGCGACGTCATCGATTCGGACGGTTTTCGCAGCAACGTGGGCATCGTTCTGATGCACCGCGAACAGGTATTTCTTGGCCGCCGCACCGGCGGGCGCGGCTGGCAGTTCCCCCAGGGCGGGGTGCGCGCCGGAGAGGCGCCCGAGCAGGCCCTGTACCGCGAGCTCGATGAAGAGATTGGTCTCGAGCAGTCGAAGGTGGAACTCGTCGGCCATACGGGCGAGTGGTTGCGCTACCGGCTGCCGGCACGCTATATCCGGCGCAATCAGCGTCCGGTGTGCATCGGCCAGAAGCAGCGCTGGTTCCTGCTGCGAATGAAGAGCGCCGAGGTGCTGTTCGATTTCGGCCGCACCAGCGAGCCGGAATTCGACCAGTGGCGCTGGGCTCCGTACTGGGAACCGGTGCGGGAAGTCATCTACTTCAAGCGCCCGGTGTACGCGCGCGCGCTCGAGGAGCTCAGCTCCCTCGCCTTCCCGCAGGGGCGGCCGGCGTTACCCCCGTGGTGGGACAAAGTGACCGCGCACGGCGGCCACCGTGTCGCCTCCGCGCCGGCGCACTGACGCGGCGCCTTGGGTCCGCTCGCGAGCATGCTCGGCAAGCACGGCGGTGCGCCGCGGGTGGTGCGCCAGCGCACCTCGGGGCTGCTGCAGACGGCACTGCTGATCGCCGGCGTGCTCATCGGCGTGTTTGCGCTCTACGTGGTGTACGAGCTCGGCCGCTACAACGCAGGTTACGACCGCCAGGCCATGGCGCAGCAGCGCACCGAGCTCGAGGTGCAGATCGAGCACCTGGAGAAGGCCAACCGGGAGCTGCGCACCCGGCTCGCCGAGCTCGACACCATCCGCGTGGGCCGGGCGCGCGAGCAGTCGGAGGTGGCGCGCAACATGGGCGACCTGCAGGCGCAGGTGGCGCACCAGTCGCAGGAGCTGGCGTTCTACCGCGGCGTGGTCGCGCAGGGAGCCGCGAGCGTCGGTGTCAAGATCGAGCAGCTGCGCATCACCGCCGGCCAGCAGCCGGCGACCTATGTCGTCCACATGTCGCTGGTGCGCTCGGGACGTGCCGAGACGCCGGCCACGGGCAGCATGCAGCTGAGCCTCGACGGCACGGTGGCCGCGGGCGCGCGCACGCTCGATCTGGCGACGCTGACCGCGGGCCGACAGCGCGAGCTGCGCTACAACTTCCGCTACCTGGAGAGCTTCGACCAGGAGCTCACCGTGCCGCTGAGCTTCAAGCCCGAACGGCTCAACGTCGAGCTGAGCTCGGGCCGACATGACGTGGCGCCGCTCTCGCAGACGTTCCTGTGGAGCGTCGAGGCCTCTCCCTGAGCTTTAGATTCCAAGGCGCCATCGGAGCCGAGCATGTTCACACGCGATTCCAGGCCGCCCCGCATCGATACGCTGATCGGCAAGGGCGCGCGCGTGCACGGTGATGTCGAATTCCAGGGCGGGCTGCACCTGGACGGCCATATCGGCGGTGGCGTTCGCTCCGGCGGGGCGGCGGATGCGACCCTCTCGGTGAGCGCAACCGGCTCCATCGAGGGCCCGGTGGATGTGCCGAACGTGATGCTTCAGGGTACGGTCAAGGGCGATATCCATGCCCGCGAACGCGTGGTTCTGGGGGCGACAGCCCGCGTCGAGGGCAACGTCTACTACGGCGTCATTGAAATGACCGTGGGCGCCCAGATCATGGGAAAGCTGGTGCGCGTGGCTCCGGAGGCCCCGCCGGCGGGCCAGGGCCAGGGCCGGAAGGGCTGAGGGCCCCTGAGGATGTGAAGTGCGGCTTTGACCGCGCCCCGGGGGGCTTCTAGACTGGGCCCAAAGTAGGAGATCTATGAGCACGACCGAAGCACTGCAGGAGGCACCTGCGCTCCTGTTCACCGATGCCGCGGCCCGCAAGGTCGGGGACCTGATCCGTGGCGAGGGGAACCCGAAGCTCATGCTGCGCGTGTTCGTACAGGGTGGCGGCTGCTCGGGGCTGCAGTACGGCTTCGAGTTCGACGAGCAGATCCAGGACGGCGATACCTGCGTCGAGAACCTGGGCGTGAAGCTGCTGGTCGATCCGATGAGCGTGCAGTACCTCACCGGCGCCGAGATCGATTACCGCGAGGGGCTCGAGGGCGCGCAGTTCGTGATCCGCAACCCGCAGGCGACCACCACCTGTGGCTGCGGCTCGTCCTTCGCCGCCGCCTGAGCCCGGCCCAAAGCGCGTGCCCGCCGCTGTCACCGCCCGATCCGCAGACGCCAGACCCAACGCCCGCCCCGCCCCCCGCCCGGTCCCCGACGTTCTCGCGGCGGTCGACTTAGGCAGCAACAGTTTCCACATGGTGGTCGCGCGCTACTCGCACGGCCAGCTGGTCATCATCGATCGCCTGCGCGAGATGGTGCGCCTCGCCGCCGGCGTGGCCGAGAACGGCCGCATCGACAAGGACGTAGCGGCCCGCGCGCTCGCCTGCCTGGAGCGTTTCGGCCAGCGGCTGCGTGACATGCACGCCGACAGCGTGCGCGTGGTGGGCACCAACGCGCTGCGCCTGGCGCATCGCAAGCAGGCGTTCCTCGAACGTGCGCGCGAGGCGCTCGGGCATCCGATCGAAATCATCGCCGGCATGGAAGAGGCGCGACTCATCTACGCGGGCGTGGCGCACACCATGCCGAACGAGCCGGGACGGCGCCTGGTGGTCGACATCGGCGGCGGCAGCACCGAGCTCATCATCGGCGAGGCGCTCACGCCGCTCGAGCTGGAGAGCCTGCAGATGGGCTGCGTCGCGCTCAGCGAGCGGTTTTTCCGCGACGGCAGGATCTCGGCCAAGCGCATCGAGCGGGCCCGCCTGGCGGCGCGCCTGGAGCTCGAGCCGGTGCAGGCGGCCTTCCGCCGCCGTGGCTGGGACACCTCCACCGGCAGCTCCGGCACGGTGCGCGCCATCGGCGATGCGATCCGGGTGCTCGATCCCCAGGCGCAGGCCATCACGCCCGCGGGACTGAACCGAGCGATCGATTATTGCGTGGATGCGGGCCACACGCGTGAGCTGAAGCTCGAGCCGATCACCGAGGATCGCCGCCCGGTGTTTCCCGGCGGGCTCGCGATTCTCGCCGAGGTGTTCAGCGTGCTCGACATCAAGGACATGCGCATGGCCGAGGGCGCGATGCGTGAGGGTCTGCTGTACGACATGCTCGGCCGCTACCGACGCGAGGATGCGCGCGAGCGCACCGTGCGCGCCATGCAGCAGCGCTATCACGTCGACATCGAGCAGGCCGAGCGCGTCGAAGCCACCGTGCGCAACTTTCTCGAGCAGACGCGCGACACCTGGCGCCTGGAAGAGCCGCTGGCGCACCTGGCCCTCAAGTGGGCCGCGCGCCTGCACGAGATCGGCCTGGACGTCTCCCACAGCGGCTATCACCGGCACGGCGCCTATCTGCTCGAAAACGCCGACATGCCGGGCTTTCCGCGCGAAGAGCAGCGGCTGCTCGCGCGTCTGGTCGGCGCTCACCGCCGCAAGCTGTCCCTCGAGGGCGTGGAAGAGCTGGTGCCGCCCTGGGATCGCAGCGCGCTGCACCTGATCGTGCTGCTGCGGCTGGCGGTGCTGCTGCACCGCGGCCGAAGCACCACGGCGCTGCCAGCGCTTGATCTGTCGCCGACGCCACGCTCGCTGGAAGTGCGCTTTCCGGCGCGCTGGCTCAACGAGCATCCGCTCACTTCGGCGGATCTGCAGCAGGAAGTGGATTATCTGCGCGCCAGCGGCTTTCGGCTGCGCGTGTTCAGCGCGCGCTCAGCGGCAGTTTCCTAGACTTCTCACACCACCACGGTCGGCCCGGCGGCGTACACCGTCAGCAGCTCCGACTGCGCGCTCAGCGCGCGCTCGCTGCCGCGGCTGATGCGCGCGTAGCGGCCGTCGGGGTGCAGCGTCCACGCCTGGCAGTTGTCTTTCAGACAGAAATCGAGATCGCGCAGCATGCGCTCCGCGTGGTCCTGGCGGCGGATCGGGAAGGCCACTTCCACGCGGCGGAAGAAGTTGCGCTCCATCCAGTCGGCGCTGGCGCAGAACATGTCGGGCTCCCCGCCGTTCTCGAAATAGAACACGCGGGAGTGCTCGAGGAACCGTCCGACGATGGAGCGCACGGAAATATTCTCCGACACGCCGGGGACCCCGGGGCGCAGCGCGCACACGCCGCGCACGATCAGATCGATCTTCACGCCGGCGCACGAGGCGCGGTACAGCGCCTCGATGGACTGCGCGTCCACCAGCGCATTCATCTTGGCAATGACGCGCGCCGGGCGCCCGGCGCGCGCATGCTCGGCTTCGCGCGCCAGTTTGCTCAACACCATCTCGTGCATGCCGAACGGGGATTGCGTGAGACGGTTGAGCTTCGGGGTCTGGGTGAGGCTCGTCAGCTGCAGGAACAGCTCGTGCACGTCCTGGCCGATCTCGTCGTCGCAGGTGAACAGGCCGTAGTCGGTGTAGTGCCGCGCGGTGCGCGGGTGGTAGTTGCCGGTGCCCAGATGACAGTAGCGGCGGATGCCGCCGGCTTCGCGGCGCACGACCAGGGCCATCTTGGCGTGGGTCTTGTAGCCCACGACGCCGTACATGACGTGCGCGCCCGCCTCCTGCAGACGGTTGGACAGCTCGATGTTTGCTTCCTCATCGAAGCGCGCGCGCAGCTCGACGATTACCGTGACGTCCTTGCCGGCGTGCGCGGCGGCGACCAGCGCATCGACCAGCGGGGAGTCGTGACCGGCGCGGTACAGCGTCTGCTTGATCGCCAGCACCTGCGGGTCGGCCGCCGCCTGGCGCAGGAAATCCATCACCGGTGCGAAACTCTGATAGGGATGATGCAGCAACACGTCCTTCTGGCGGATGCAGGCGAACAGGTCGGTGGCGCCCACCAGGCGCTTAGGGGTGCCGGGCGTGAAAATCGGGTACTTGAGATCCGGTCGCTGCACCAGGTCGTACACCGCCGACAGGCGGTTCAGATTGACGGGACCTGCCACGGGGTAGGTGTCGAGGCCGGCGGACGCGAACTGCGCCTGCAGGAACTTCACCATGTCGTCCGGGCAGTCGTTGGAGGTCTCGAGCCGCACGGCCGCGCCGTAGCGGCGGTGCGCCAGCTCGCCCTCGAGCGCGCGGCGCAGGTCGTCGATTTCTTCCTCGTCGACGAACAGGTCGCTGTTGCGCGTGCAACGGAACTGGTAGCAGCCGATCACGTTGATGCCGGAGAACAGCTTGTGCACGAAGGCCTGTACGATGCTGGAGAGCAGCACGCAGTCGCGGTTGGCGCCTTCGCCGGGCAGCGGCACCACGCGCGGCAGCGAGCGCGGCGCCTGCACGATGGCGAGCTCACTGTCGCGGTCGAACGCGTCCTTGCCTTCCAGCCGCACGATGAAGTTCAGGCTCTTGTTCTGGATGCGCGGGAAGGGGCGCGCGGGATCCAGCCCCAGCGGGCTCAAGACCGGTTCAACCTCGCGCTCGAAGTACTGCTCCAGCCACGCACTCTGCTGCGCGGTCCACTCGGTGGGTCCGAGCAGCGGCACCCCTTCCGCGGCGAGCGCCGGCAGCAGCAGGCTATTGAGGCAGCGATACTGGTCGGCCACGAGCCGGGTGGCGCGATCGTGGATCGCGGCCAGCTGTTCCGGGATCGACATGCCGTCGGGGGCGAGCTGCCCGCCGCCGAGCTCCTGCAACTGCTTCAGTCCCGCCACGCGGATCTCGAAGAACTCATCGAGATTGCTGCAGGAGATGCACAGGAACTTCAGCCGCTCGAGCAGCGGCACCGACTCATCGAACGCCTGGTCGAGCACCCGCTGGTTGAACTCGAGGAACGACAGTTCCCGGTTGATGTACTGCTGCGGCGCCTTGAGGTCCGGCGAATCCATCGGGTCAGGATACCAGCGGCAGACGACGGGACGGTGAACCTGAAGCCTCGGGGGCGAGGTACTCACCGCCCGCGACCCCTTTAGCGCGAGACGAGCATGGTTCCGCGCGAAGCGTCGAGCGAGGCGAGCAGGGGCGCCGAGCGGACGAGGAAGTCCGCGCGCCAGCGGGCATCGAGGGGCGCCGCCCCCGGCAGGACCACGGTCTGGGGGTTCTTGAACACCCCGTTGACGCGGTATTCGTAGTGCAGATGCGGGCCGGTGGCGAGTCCGGTCATGCCGACATACGCGATGATCGTCCCCTGCGTCACGTGCGCCCCGACGCGGGTTTCTTTCGCGAAGCGCGACAGATGTCCGTAGACCGTCACGACGCTGGTGGAGTGCTCGATTTCGACCAGATTTCCGTAGCCGCCCTTGCGGCCGGCGAAGCGGACGCGCCCGTCCCCGGCGGCGCGCACCGGCGTGCCCATGGGGGCGGCGTAGTCGACGCCCTGGTGAGCGCGGATGAGGTTCAGGATCGGGTGCCGGCGCGCCGAGTTGAAGCGCGAGCTCACCCGCGTGAAGTCCACCGGCGCGCGCAGCAGCGCCTTGTGCAGGCTTCTGCCATCGGGCGTGTAGTAGTGCGAGCCGCCTTCGGGGTCGGTGTAGCGGACGGCCTTGAACTCGTGGCCCTGATTGACGAACGCCGCCGCCTGGATCGCGCCATCCTTCACGTAGGCGCCGTCGCGCCAGATCTGGTCGTAGGTGACGACGAAGGTATCCCCGGGCCGCACGTCCAGCACGAAGTCGATGTCCCAGCCGAAAATATCCGCGAGCGCCACCGCGGTCTGGTCGTTCGCGCCGCTGGCTTCGACGGCCTCGAACAGCGACCGGTCGATACGTCCGCGCACCGTGCGGCTGCGTGTCTCGAGCGGGTTCTGCAGCAGGTGGGCTTTGAGGCCGGACGGCTCGCGCGACACCTCGAGCGTCTGGCTCTCGTTGAGCCGGCGCTGGAGCCCGAAGAGCGCGCCGTCCTTGTGTGTGAAATGCAGCGACTCACCCGGGCGCAGGCTGTCGAGGTGCGCGCGCAGACCGGGGAGACTGCGGAGCGACGCGAGGTCGGCGAGGTTGAGTTTCAGGCGTCTGAAGATACCGTCCAGGGTGTCGTTACGGGTGACGATCACGTCGATGGTGGAGAGCGCCAGCTGCGCGGCCACGGGCCCGGGGACCGCGACCAGCGGCATCGAGGAAGAAGGGGGCGGTGCGCCGGCGGCGCCCGCGGGCGTCTCCGGCGCTGCGGCGGTGGCGCCGGGCGTGCCGGAAACCGCGGCGGCGGCGCCCGTCGACCCGGCGCCGGCGTTGCCCGCCGGGGTGTGGGCGGCCGGCGCGACCACCGTTCCGCCGTGCAGCACGCACCAGGCAACCACGGCAACGGCGCCCGCCTGCAACCAGAAGGCTGCCGAAACCCGGTGCGGCAGCCCGGAGAGTTGGTCCAGGGCCCGGTGGAGAATCAGTGGCATCGACTACACTTGAGTTCGGTCAGTCATAAAAACGCGAAACCTGCCGGAGCGATGACCCCTCGGGTCAATGTATGTTAAATGCCGCACCGGGACTTACACCCTACGTTACATCCGCGGTGCTTGCACGACGGATTTCACGGGAAATGAGATGAATTTCGAGGAACAGACCGCAGAGCTCGAGCGGGGCGCGCACGAGGTGCTCATTGCCGCTGAACTGGTGAACAAGCTCAAGCGTGGCGTGCCGTTGCGCGTGAAGGCGGGCTTCGATCCCACCGCTCCCGACCTGCATCTCGGGCACACGGTGCTGCTCAACAAAATGCGCCACTTCCAGCAGCTGGGGCACGAAGTGACTTTTCTCATCGGGGATTTCACCAGCCTCATCGGCGACCCTTCCGGTCGCAACGTCACGCGCCCCGCACTCACGCCCGAGGAAATCCAGGCCAACGCGCGTACCTACGAGTCCCAGGTCTTCAAGATCCTCGATCGCGGGCGCACCAGGATAGATTTCAACTCACGCTGGCTTTCGCCGCTGAGCGCCGCCGACATAGTCCGGCTCAGCGCGCACTACACGGTCGCGCGCATGCTCGAGCGCGATGACTTCTCCAAGCGCTACAAAGCCGGCGTGCCGATCTCGATCCACGAATTTCTCTATCCGCTCGCGCAGGGCTACGACTCGGTCGCGATGCGCGCGGACGTGGAGCTCGGCGGCACCGATCAGAAGTTCAATCTCCTGGTCGGGCGCACCCTGCAGGAGGCCTACGGGCAGGAGCCGCAGGTCGTCATCACCATGCCGTTGCTGGAAGGGACCGACGGCGTCAACAAGATGTCCAAGTCCTTGGGCAACTACATCGGCATCACTGAAGATGCCGACAGCATGTTCGGCAAGCTGATGTCGATTTCAGATGAGCTCATGTGGCGCTACTTCGAGCTGCTGTCTTTCCGGCCGCTCACTGAGATTGCGGCGCTCAAGCGCGAGGCCTCCGGCGGACGCAATCCGCGGGACATCAAGTTCGAGCTGGCTCGCGAGCTGGTGTCGCGCTTTCACGATGCGGCGGCCGCCGAGCGCGCGCAGCGAAATTTCACCGCCCGGGTGAGCGAGAAGGCCGTGCCGCATGACCTGCCGGTCAGAGTGATTCACGTGGACGGCGCGGGCCTGCGGGTCGCGAACCTCCTCAAGGAGGCGGGCCTGGCCGCGAGCACCTCCGAGGCGAACCGCAAGATCGAGGAGGGGGCCGTGAAGATTGATGGCGCGCGGGTCACGGACCGCACGCTTACCCTGGGCGCCGGCGCGGAACACGTCTTCCAGGTAGGGTCCCGGCGTTTTGCCAGGCTCAAGCTCGAGTCAAAGCCCTGAAGCGTCAGCTCCGGCGGTGCCGAGGCCGATCCGACCCCATCCCCAGGCCCTTTGGGGCCGGGAATACCCGTATGACAATGCGTTGACAACCCCCCAATCGGGGCTATACTGCGCGCCCCTTGCAGTCCCGGCCGCAACGCGGCGGGGGCGGCGAGGCTGTGGGCCATCATTCGGTTGGGGCCCATTTCCCCAGGCCCAGCGCCTCGGGGTGCTCTTTAAAAGTTTGGCAGGTAATTTGTGTGGGGACTCGCGTCTCAAAGCCTTTGGCGAAAAGACCGAGTGACCAAAATGTCCAGCAGTAAGTTGGAGCCATTTTGGATCCACTCTTTTTGATGATTCTCGAAATCTTCAAGTGAAGAGTTTGATCCTGGCTCAGATTGAACGCTGGCGGCGTGCCTAACACATGCAAGTCGAGCGGTAACAGGTGTAGCAATACATGCTGACGAGCGGCGAACGGGTGAGTAATGCTTCGGAATCTGCCCAATGGTGGGGAATAACCAGCCGAAAGGTTGGCTAATACCGCATAAGTCCTACGGGAGAAAGCAGGGGATCGTAAGACCTTGCGCCGATGGATGAGCCGAAGCCGGATTAGCTAGTTGGTAGGGTAACGGCCTACCAAGGCGACGATCCGTAGCTGGTCTGAGAGGACGACCAGCCACACTGGGACTGAGACACGGCCCAGACTCCTACGGGAGGCAGCAGTGGGGAATATTGGACAATGGGGGAAACCCTGATCCAGCGACGCCGCGTGTGTGAAGAAGGCCTGCGGGTTGTAAAGCACTTTTAGTGGGGATGAAAAGCTCAGGGCTAATACCTCTGGGTCTTGACCTAACCCAAAGAAAAAGCACCGGCT
>Ga0210394_10000837_pt1 | contig 56311 bp, 77 predicted proteins | sample IncBWC12MmetaG_FD_160121 | JGI IMG/M metagenome (GOLD analysis project Ga0210394, IMG submission 160121) | Forest soil microbial communities from Barre Woods Harvard Forest LTER site, Petersham, Massachusetts, United States - Inc-BW-C-12-M | ecosystem: Environmental > Terrestrial > Soil >...
CTGTGGCACCGGTAGGACCTGTGGCACCGATGGGGCCTGTCGGCCCAGTGGCACCTGTGGCTCCTGGGGAGCCTGTAGCACCAGCTGCCCCAGCAGGGCCAGCTACGCCAGCAGGACCGGCTACACCGGCAGGACCGGCGGCACCAGTGGCGCCTCCCGGGCCCTCGGGGCCGACCGCCCCAGTGGCTCCTGGGGAGCCCGTTGCACCAGCGGGGCCAGCGACTCCAGCGGGACCGGCAGGGCCTTCCAGGCCGACAGCACCTTGAGGTCCAGTGGGGCCGACAGCTCCTGGGGAGCCCGTTGCGCCAGCGGCGCCTGGTGCGCCATCTGTGCCTGCTGCTCCAGCGGGACCTGCAGGTCCGGCAGAACCCTGTGCACCGGTGGCGCCGGTGGGTCCAGCGGGACCGATCGGACCTACATTACCTTGGGGACCTTCCGCGCCGGCGGGACCGGCCACACCAGCGGGGCCAGAAGCACCTTGAGGTCCAGTCGGACCGACAGCGCCATCCGCGCCGGCGGCGCCGGGGGCACCGTCTGTGCCTGCGGCTCCCGCGGGACCGGCCACACCAGCGACGCCCTGGGGTCCGGTCGGACCGACAGCGCCGACTGCTCCTGGGGAGCCTGTTGCACCAGGGGGGCCTGCTGGGCCCATATCTCCCTGTGGACCTTGAGCACCAGTGGCACCCACTGGCCCACTTGCCCCTTGTGGGCCAGTGGGACCGGCAGGGCCAGTAGGTCCAGGGGTACCCCCACCGCCAGTACCAGCGGGGCCGGGAGGACCAGGAGGTCCTGCAGGGCCGCGTGGGCCGATAGGGCCAGCGATGAAGGTAGTAACAGTCATGACCACCTCACAAGAAGACTGCCCCGGCTTAATCGCCGGGGCATTCCCCAAACTCGCCCTAGTCTTCCGACACCACCGAGGGGTTGGTAGGTGCCGCCGGAGGCGCGGGCGGGGTGTTGGGCGGTGACGGAGGCAGCCCAGTGGTCACAGTCACGAGCGGCGGATCCAGCGACACCCACGTTACGCTGCCGTCCTGAGTCAGGACACCGGCAACATCGCTGAACGTGGGACGCGTGGCGCCAGTCGTACCAGCCACAGAGACCTGCTGGTAACTGTTCGTGGCGCAGTCGTAGATGATCGTGCCGAGCCTGAAGAACGTGTTGCTCGCGTAGACAGCGAGGGCCGCGGCCAGGAACATCTGGACCGTGTCGGTGTCGAGCGTGACCGCACCGGTCATCGCCAGCAGCCGGCCGTTCACGTTGACGCCTGTGCCGACCGTGATCGACGCCTGCGCCATGATCGTTCCGACGAAGTTCGTTCCGCCATTCAGCGTGGCGCTGGAGCCGACGGCCCAGTACACGTTCTGTGCCTGTGCTCCATTCAGCAGCAGCACGTCGCTGTTGTTGACGGCAGTCGTCAGCGTTGACCCGATCTGGATTATCCAGACCGCGTCGGGATTGCCCTGCGCATCCAGCACCAGGGTGCCGGTGATGGCAAGCGAGCTGGCAGCGTTGTAGACGCCAGGACGTAGAGTCGTGCCGCCGATATCAGCCGCGAGAGTCACGGCGCCCGTGCGACCCTGTGCATCGGTGTACGCAGTGTGGAGCGCGCTCTGAGCAGCTGCGGCGACGAAGTCGTTCATGTGCAGCACGCCGCTGAACAGGGCCGGGGGACCGAAGCCAGTGATGGACGTACCCGGGGACACGCCGACGTCACCGCCGACTATGGTCGCACCGGTATTCGTGATCGTTGAGCCGGCCAGAATCTCGAAGCTGCTCGCCAGAGCAACGTCCACAGCATCCGGTACCGGATCGAACGGAACCGGGGGACTGATGATCTCGACCGAGTCTGCGCTCGACACGCCACCGACCACTGCCGTGATCTCGTAGCTGTAGATGTGACCCGGGATCACAGCGTTGTCGATGAAGTACGGACGCGAGCGGGCGTTGGCCGATGCACTCTCAGCGGTGGCGCCGGTGTTCGCCAGCGTCAGCGAGGTGGCCGTGGAGGCCATGCACACGAACCTGCCGTTGTTGCCAGCGTTCAGGAATCCCGTGACCGTGAACGTCAGGCCGATGAAAGCGTTGCTGTCGCCACCAGTGATGGTGCCGGTATACACCGCGTTCCCGGAGACCGAAGCGGTCACGCTCGAGAGAGCCAGGAGCGGCGCATCGAGGACGTTCGTAGCGTAGGGGGTGGCGGCTTCGTTGCCGGGAGCGGTACCTCGAAAGATATTGTACGAGGCGCCGGGGGTCGGGCTGCGATCCCAAGAAATCGTGATTTCGTGCGACATGAGGAGGTACCTTGTGAACGTGACGTCACAACCCCCCACTCACTATATACACCTTTTTTCGCCGCTATGTGCGCTGGCCCACATATAAACCTGATTTTTTTGTGAAAAGAAAAGGGCCGACCCCTTTCGGAGCCGGCCCTAGGTTTCACTCAGCCTTTACAGACCGGAGTTCGAGACCACCGCATACCCGACGAGGGTCGGGTTGATGACCTGGAATCCCCAGACCTGCAGACCGCGCATCAAGGTGCCGAAGGTGCTCTCCGAGCGGAGAGTCTCGACCTTCGTCATCTGCGACGCGAACGTCAGACCCAGCGCGTGGCCGAAGTACACACCGTACTCACCGGCTGCGAGGGTCGCGGCAAGACCAGCCGCGGCGGCGCTCGTCGCACCAGCGGTACCCGCACCCGCGCCGCTGCCGATGGGCAGCAGGTTGGACACGTACACCGTGAAGCGATCGATCATGCCCAGGCGCCCGTTGCGCGCGATGGACACTGCGTCACCGGTCAAGTACGCCTGCTGGAACGCAGACCGCTTGACCATGGCCGCTGCCCAGGCGGGCAGAACGATCCAGCGGCCCGTCTCCGGGACGCGCTGTTCGTCGAGCGCCTGACCAGCGTCGATGATGAAGTCGAGCACAGCCTTCGCCGAGCTCTTGCTGTAGCCCACGCCCTGCGTCTCCGCGACGCCGTAGAACGTGCCGGGCGATCCCGGGGTCTGGGTCGAACGGGCCAGCCAGAGCGGAGCTCCGACGTACTTCTGCGTGCCAGCGGCGCCGAAGAAGATGACCGAGTTCGTCGAAGCGCCGAAGTTCAGCGTCTGCGACAGACGTCCCGCCTGCGGGCCGAGGTTGGCGCTCACGCCGCCGGCGCTGACCACGATGGTCGTGGCTCCGGAGACCTGGTTGCCGATGCTCGTTGCAGCGAGGATCTGGCCGTCGACGTAAACCTTCATCTGCTCAGAGGCGTTGTCCGCCCAGTTGCTCAGCAGGTCGACGTCCGCCTGGATCTCCATCACGTCGTCGAGGACGGTGTTGAAGTAGGCGCCCTGGTTGATGAACAGCTGCACGAGGTTCGAGCTCGGCCGCTGAACGGTCAGTGCCTGGTCCGTGGTGTAGGCCAGGATGTTGATCGTCGGATGGGTACGGATGTTGACGGTGTCGCCAAAGTTCCGGATCTCACCCTCGTAGTCGGTCGAGGCGATCGCGCCGAGGACGGTCGCGTCGTAGAACTTCTCGACGAACTTGCCCGACCAGATTGTCGGGATGAAAATGCCTGAGTAGGCCGGATTGGCGCTTGAGCCAAGGTACGGCGTACCGACGGGATATACGGTCGTCATGTCATGCTCCTGCCGGCTTGGTGACCGGTCTTATGTCCGACGCCGTGACAGCGGCGTGGGACTGGTTACGCGTTGTTCAGCAAGTGCGAATTCGTGCGGTCAGGTCGGACTCGTCCGTCCTTGATGGCCGCTCTCAGGTCCGCTTCGAGAGTTGCCTTCTCTGCGGGCGAGATGCGATTTCGCTGCACACGGGAGTAAAAGTCTCTGACCTCTTGTTCAGACCAGATTCTTCCACTGGCGTTACCAGGAGCTGCCGCGCCATCCGTCCGGCCTTGGCCGGGGGCGAGTAGTGTTGCCGGATCGAGCTGCGCGGTGCGCGGCGGATCAGCAGTTACTCGGCGCTGAGCGTCTTCCTCAGCCTTGAATGCCTTGAACATCGCGACGACCCGTGTGGAATCGCCTGATTCAAACGCATTCATCAACCCCACTTTGCGGGGTACACCAGAGAATATATCGATCTGACTGGCCCAGTCAAGGAACTCCTGACTGCCGTTGATCAGTACAGCGTCAGCTCCGAAGGCTTCATGGAGGGCTTCCCAGACACGGCCCTGTGAGTCCGCGGCAGCGCGCTGCACGGCAGCGCCGGCCAGCTGCGCGGCCTGACCAGCCTGTTGCGCGACGGGGGCAACAGCCTGCTGGGCGGCGCGAGCGGCAACGTTGCCGATCAGCTCCACCAGATCAGGACCGAAGTCAGACATCTGCTTGTCGGAAACACCGAACGAGCGCGCCATGTCGGCGGCCGTCGGCGCGGGGGCAGGGGCGGGCGCGACGGGAGCCGGCACAGAGCGCATCTGCTCGATCAGGCGAGCCTGTTCCTGGATCAGCCGATTGCGTTCGGCCATCTCCTGGTTGTACTTGCCCTGCAGCACCTTGTAGCGCTGCTCGAATTCGTTCACCGGTGCCGCGGACACGGCGGGCTGAGCTGTCGCGCTCGGGCCGGGCGCCTGGGGCGGGGGATTCGCGGGCGGTGCGGCGGCCTGCGGCGGCGCCGGAACAGCGTCGGGCGGCGGTGCAGCACCGACGTTCGGCAGGTTCGGAGGCGGCGCGGACGGCGCCTGGCCCTGCTGCGGCATACCGGGGATCGGCTCGCCGGCGGCGAAGGCTTTGATCTGAGCGTTGGCCTGCTTCACCTGGCGGCGAGCGGCGGCGGGCATGTTCGACTGCGGAGCGTTCATGAGTTCTCGTTCTTCACTAGGAGGTTGAGGAGGATATCGTATGCGCGGGCCTCGCCAATGTTGGCTTCCCGGTCGAGCGCATCGTAGAGGATCTTGTGCACAGCATCGTCACGTTTGACCTGTAACATCACCACGTAATCCCTGTAGACGGGTGTCTGTCTGAACTGCGCGACGAGGCGCACCATGTCTGTTCGGGAAGCCATTACCAGCGCAGCGGGTTGCCCAGGGCCTCAGTGACGGTGTCGGAATCTTCCTTGTCCGGCCCCTTCTTGAGGTAGTCCTTGGTGTAAACGCGGGAGGGCGGAGCGCCCTCGCCGCCATGACGACGCCCGAGGTCGGCAGCTTGGCCCATGCGAATGTCCTGAGTTTTCAGGACCTTTGTGCCGGCTGACTGCTCTTCTTTTGTGTGGGCGTCGGGCTTCTGAACGTGGTCTGTTGGTGCGTTGGTGAAGCTCATTTGCTGTTACCACGCCGGGTGTTGAGGTGGTTGGGACGGTTCGGCTTCGAGGGGCGCCCCTCGATGTGGACAGGCCCCGTGGTGCGCAGCGCGTCACGGCGCCCAGGGAAGTCCACGGCGGGAGAATTGATAATCGCGGTCGGCGCCGGCGGCAGCGGGACGATCGTGTCCTTGCTGAAGTGTTTGCCGTGCTCTTTGCCACGATGCACATCCTTGCGGAACTCGGGGATGTGCGTCGTCGAGTTCTGGAAGGTCGTGCCGAAGGAGGCACCGCTTGTCGGTGGCTTCTTGTGCTTCATTTGGTGTCGAATCCGTGATCCGGGTGGCTGTTGTTGCCCCCGCGTACCGGCTTGCCCTTCTTCTCGTAGGACTTCTTCAGGCCGTAGCCCTCGCGTCCACCGCCATCGTCGGTGTCGCCGACCGTCTTGATGCGGTCCGCCGTCAGACGCCGCATGTTCGAGGCGATGACCTTGCCAGTTGAGTCCGGCAGACCATGCTGAAGATCGTTGACCGGCTTGTGGATCGGTGACTCACCGTACGGGAAGTCGATGGCCGGGTCATTGCAGGTGATCGTCGGGCCAGCCTTCTCGGGGACGATCGTGCGAGCGCCGACATCTTTGTGCGCGCCATGGCTGGGCTGAGTCTTGCCGCGGTTGTCCTTGCCACGCATGAGCTTGTTGTGCCCACTCGTATTGGTCTCGCCAATGACAGGATCGTTGCAGGTGAAGGTCGGGCCTTGCTTCTGCGGGACGATCTGCGCGCTACCGGAAACTTTGCCGGCGTGGGTGACGTTGCGTGGGTTGGCCATGTTGTTGTTCCTGGGGGGCATAGTGCCCCGTAAGCATCATACGGTGGGTTTACCCACCAGGCAAGTGTGTAGAGACGTTGTTCATTGGAGTGACCTGTGGCGCCACAGGTATGCCCTGCACGCCGCCAGCGCCCTGCGGCGCGGCGCCAGAGGGTGCAGGCTGATTGTTTCCAGTCGGATTCTGCCCCACGCCTGGCATGCCCAGCAGCGCACCGGTCGCACCCGGGGGCACGTTCCCCTTGAACTGCACGTTCACACGCGGCGGCGGTGGGGGTGGCGGAGGCGGGGGTGGGGGCGGAGGCGGCGGCGGCCCGAAAACGTTCCCAGGGGGTCCCGGCTGAACACCAGGAGCCAGTCCCGGAGGCGGCGAAGTAGGCGCGTCATCCGGGTTCTTGATCTTGAGCTCGATCCCGAGGTTGTCCGCGATGGTCTGGACGAGGGTTGCGATCTCCCCTTGGCCGAGTAGCGGAGCCAGCGCAGGATTGCTGACCAGGTTGAGGAACTGGAGCTGCTTGGTGAGGTCCTGTTCTTGCTTCGCGGCATTTCGTACCCCGTCGACCACGATCTCTTCGTCACCACGGAGCATCCCCGTGTTGTCGGTGAGCATGATCATATCGTAGAGCATGTGGAGCATCGGCGTGAAGACGTCCTTGTCGATGTTATCAGCGACATTCTGGAGCGTCTTGTTGGCGTTGTTGATCAACATCGAGAGGCCGGACGCAGTGCGTCCAGCTCCGCCGGCCGGCCCCTGGCCCGTCAAATAACGCGGGATGGTCGATACGTCATCGAGCATCACCGAGAACTTATCCAGGACGGCCATTAGCTCCTGGGAGTTGGAGGTGGGCTGGTAGAACTCGACAGGCTTACGGTTAGGGTTAGCTGGATCCCCGATGTATTTCCACCGTTTCCACGGGTAAAGAGCATCAGTCTCAGTCGGCGAAATAAGGTCTTCATCGTAGATCACCTGGGGACCCGAGGCGATCGACATGTTGTTCACGAGCGCGCGCAGCGTCGCGTTGATGACGTCGGTCAGGTCATTCGCGAGCGCGGGGATGCCGTTGCCGTAGAGCGAGCCGGGCTGCTTGTCGAAACTCGTGACGTAGTACGGCACGCGCTTGCGCGGGGAGGGATTCAGCATCACCTTGAAGATGTGTTTGTCGACCATCCACGCCGTGATCATGTACGGTTTGTAGTCGTCCTTAACACCCGGGACACCAAATTCCTTGAGATATAGGCCCAGAACGGGACCGTGAAACTCGATAGCGTTGATGTACGTGTCATCGAGTATGTTGTTCCGTCCTTCCATGAACGCCCGCTCATAATCGAAAATCTGTATCCATTCCTTGAAACCGCGTGCCTGATAATTTTGAATGATCTGTTTGATGTCCTCGTCTCGATACCCAGGGAGACCGATGAGGTTGTAGAGGTCATCAACAGAGAGGCGCTGACGTTCAAAAACCTCAGTCTGCGTAATATGGGTAGCGCCCGGGGAAAACCAAATATCCCACGGACTGACGCGGTCCCAGAAGAACCGAGCCTCTTCATGTGCGGAGATGTCACCTGCTTTGCTCCACTTCAGGGCGGTGTGCCGGCGGGTGACCGGACCCTTGATGACCGCGTACTTGTAGACGGGCAGGTCGGACAGGAACTCCGACAACGCGTCGTAGAAGCGGCCCTTCTCCAAGATCTCATCCACCTTGCGCATCGCGTCGTGCGCCTCCTCGCCGGCCTTGCGGCGCTCGGAGAGCTTCACGGCCTCGTAGAGCTGCTCGAGCCGGTCCTTGATCATGTGCTGGGGAACCATCATCCCCTGCTGGTTGACCGACTGAACCTCGGTCATTACCAACCGCTTGATTTTCAAGTCGATCGCATCGGGCACGACGGGGTCAGCGGTCGGCTCGAAGCTCCAGGGGCGGTCCGAGTTCATATACACATTGCGCAGAAGAGCAGTCGCTCCTCGGCACTTCATCGTCATAAGACGCGAGTACACCGCGGAACCGCCGAAGCTCTTGATCTCCTGCAACTTTGTTGCGTCATACTGGCCGTTGTATGCACGCATGTCCCGGATGAGCTCGTCATCCACCAGGATGACGCGGCGGTGTCGAACCGCCTTCTCGAAGCGCGAGCGGATGTACCGCGCGAGCTCCGACATCGCCTCTTCGGGGAGTTCGGACAGGCTCTGCGACTTGCGCTCGGCCGCGTCCATCTCGTCGTTGCCGACCACGCGCAACAGTCCGCGCCCCTGGTGCCTCATGGGCTGGGACTTCTCGTCACCAAAGACGCCAGGTAGCGGCGACGCGGCGCGGGCCGAGTTGCCCATGATGGCAATCTGGCCCAAACCAGGCGTCTGGCCGTTCGGGAACCCTGTTCCGCCGCGGCCGGCGTTACTCGTTCCCTGACCTGTGTCGATGGTGCCTTGCGGGATCGGCAGGACAGCCATCTATCACCTTAGCTCGGAACGCGCGGCACCGTGAACCACTGGCCAGCGATGGTGCACATGAAGGACGCCGAGGTCAGCGCGCCCATCGTGATCTTGTTGTTGGCACCAAGGGCGTTGATCGCATCACCGGAGGCCGGGAACACGTCAACCGCGTTGGAGGCCGTTGCCAGGGCAATGGTGATCGTCAGGCCGGGCTTTGACGCGGGCAGCGTTACCGCCTGCGAGGCACCGGTGGACGTCACGTGGTTGTTCATTGCCGTGATCGCCGTGCCACCGACCTGCGTGTCCGTCGCGCTTGCGGCAACTACCGCGGACGACAGGGTTTCCGAACCCGTGACGGTCAGGTTCTTGACAGTCGGAGACTCCGCGCTGGTCTGCTGCGCAAGGCGGAAGGCCAGTGCTTGAATGTCGATGTCGTCGAGTGAAACGTTAGCCATGGGAAAGAGTCCTTTGTTTATTCGATGATGGAGCCGCCGACAGTCATCGACGTGGAGGCGCCCACGGTCGTGACCGAGATCCGCCACGTGCGTGGCAGTTGATCATTCGCTGAGACGTTCGCAGCTACGGGGGCGCCGCGGAACACAAAAAGTCGGGTGAACGCAGCCGCCGCAAGGGCCGTCGACGCGAGAATGGTGTAGTACGTACCGGAGACCGGGTCCTTACCCTGGATCGTCACAGTGGCAGATGTCGTGACCGCGGTGATGTTGATGTACAAATTCAGGCCGGCGCACGACGGATTGTCCTGATCCGGCGAGACGTACGTATTAGCCGCCGCAGCAACCAAAGTGAGCAACGCCGCCAGGTTCACGTTCTGCGTTGGGATTGTCGGATCAATGCCTGTGGCCATGGGTAGCCCTTCTATTATGTCCAGCCGGCGGCCGAGGGAGCGCCCTTACTATACGCATTCCGCCTGACTCGCACCAGTCTGGCGAGAACATTGCCCGAATATCCCAGGCAGGCGTACTGGAATGCGTCAGCTATGTCCGACCACGGATGGGTCTTATCAGGGACCGGATGAAGCTCCCCATCCTTCTTACGGGTGTACCGGTACTTGGATCGGAGCGCGCGTATGAGTGTACTGCAGACGGGCGAGACGAGCACCGCGGCGGAACCATCACGCTGCTGTAATAGCCACTTCTCCACCGCGCGGAGGCGTGGATCGATGTCATTGGTCTGGGCCGGCTGTGCTGATAGTCCCAGGCGTTTGAGAGCCGCAAATACGGACTCCTCCCCAATCTGACTGCGCGCAATCCCGGAAGGGTCACCCACCACACCAACGGGCAGGCGTTGATACTCAGGACGAGCCAGGACAGGACGGAGTTGTGTGGACACGAATTGTTCGACACCTATGTTCTCCCCGATGACCTCGTCCAGGACCACAAGACGCCCTCTTGCATCCATTTGGCAGAGTACGCACGCAGGATGGCGTCCGAAGTCCATCCCGACAAGAACCATGGTCCCCGGTATCGGGACCAACGGCTCTTTCGCCACATGAAACGAGTCGCGGAAGGACGCCCTAAATACAGCCTCACCTGCAAGAGAAGGTGCAATTCTGTTATCGACGTACTGATCCACCCACGCTTGAGAGTTGTTTTCAATGAGCTCATCGTAGTATCCCCGGACCAGGTTCTCGATGTTCTCTGCGTTGGCTTCGCGGGCGCCCGGCTGTACGAAGTATCCCCAGGTAGTGGGAAGCGGCTTGTCGTCGAGAATCCTGTCCTCGAGTATCTTATTCCAAGCCGAGTCCTCGTCGAAGCTGTTGGTTTCGCCGATGAGACCATGCCACGTCGGGCCACCGTGAGCCATTGAAGGATAGCGTCCGCAACGCGAAAGCACGTCCATGAGAATGCGCGGTTGCAGCTCACGCAATTCTGACATCCACGCCATCGTGATATCCAGGGACAGAAGCCTCTGAACATTCTCGGGGGTATCCAGGGGCATGAAGATCCACTCGGACTCGATGTCATTGAACTTGATCCAGATGGTTTTGTCGGCCTCCTTCCAGAGTACCATGGGGCCGATCAGCTCCAGGATCGTCTTGAGGCAAGTAGTCTTGAGCTGAGGCAGCGTATTACGAACAATGACCGCGCGCGTGCGCCGTATACCATCAGATGGATCGGGCGCTTGCTGCTGTGCGCGACAAAGAAGCTCCATGACCATGCCACTCGATTTGCCACTCCCAACGGGGCCTCGCACGATTCGGACACGCTGATCCGAGGCCATGAACGTTTGGATGGTTGCGGGCGCGTTGTAGGTAAAATTGCGCTCAGCCACCGACCTTCCCCAGCTGCTCGCATGCTTCCTCCCAGCCGTCGTCCCCGAACGGCAGCTCGATCACATCCCCGACTGCATTCACGATCTCGTAGCAGTTGTTGCCGGTGCGCACCGTGAAGTTATACTCAGCCAACAGACTGAGTATGCGGGGCTCCTGGATCTCCGGCTTGTCGGACGGCTTGCCGCCCGGCCAGTTGATCCTGGGGCTGTCCTTGACGCGGGGGTCCTTGAAGAAATCGTCTTTGCTGAAGGCCATGGCGGTGTCCGCTCTTATTAGAAGCGGGGGATTTTGCCGTGCTCCCCCATACACGCCTGTTACTTGATGGCTCGCGACAGGTGGCGCGAGTATTCAGTTCAGAGGCAGCCGATATCGCTTACGCAGTAGCGCCACTGTCGTTTGCGACAGCCGGTACTTCGACAGCTCCGGCGTTATCACTCGCTTGAGTGGCGGCGCCATTTCCCCCAACCACTGCTGCAGGGCCAGCTGGGGGAGCCGTAAGAGGGAGCTTGTTCGCATGCTCGTGCTGCTGTTCCACGGCCGACAACACGTTGTGGTCAGCGATGGAGATCTGCAGGGCGGCGATCACGGCATCGAACTTGCCGACTTCACCGCGCATGCTCACGAGCTGCTTCTCCTGCTCGGCGATGTTCTTCACGAGACCCGCGCGGTTTGACTGGATCTGATCCAGCACGGCCACCAGGTTGTCTTTCAAAGTCACCATGTTACTTTCCTTTGTCGAGTGAAAACCGGGTGTCCCCGGGGGTAATCAAACCTTGCTCGAGCTCCGCGCGCTTTTCCCGGCGACGGACCTCTCGCACGTTGTTGAGACGTTGTTCAGCGTCAACGGCCGCGTGTTGAGCCACCGCGAGTTCGCCCAGCAGCTCCTTGATCCGGGCATCCTGGGACTTCGCAGTTCGACGTAGCGCTTCAGTATGTGTACCCATGACGGTCCAAGTATGAACCGTGAGGGCCACCATTTTCGCGCCAGTGTTTGGACAGTCGAAGCCATACGCCTGCATATCCTCGGGCTGCGCGTTCGGCCAACAAGCGGGAACGACGGCGGCGTCGCGTCCATCAGTATCCGACGGATTGCCTCCCAGTCCTGCGTCGTTAATTGAGGGCCCTTTTGCACCTGCCATCAAGTTCCAGTCAGGCCGGCTCGGAGGCGGCGTCGATGATTCGTCGGCCATTGATCTCTACCTTTTCTGTGGGACCCTTGTTGATTGTCAGGTTGAACTGTACACCCATCTGGTTGCCAGTGTCTTTCGGCTTGCCCATGCCGCCGAGTTGCTTGAACGCTTCCAGCTTGTTGCTGTCGCCGGTGCTGTCGCGCTGCGCGATCTGGAAGATCGTCGGCAGCAGCTCCTCGGTCAGCATCGCGGACTTGAACCTGATCCGCTCATGCACGTTCATGTCGGAGTTCCAGAATTTCTTGACCTCTTTGTACATCGTGCGGAACATCGGGTTCTTGAGCTTCTGCCGCAGCATGTCCTCGGTCAGGTTATGCCGCTCGAGGATTTCCGACGCGGGCCGCGCGGCGGCGATCAGGTCCACGATAAGGAGTCCGTCCGTTCCCCGGTCGATGAGCTGCTGTGTGATCTCCGGCGGGAACATCAGACGACCGTCCGGGTGATGAGGAGGTGCTTCGCGACCTCGCAGAGGGCTATTACGCTCCCACGGCTATCAGCCCGGTACGTAACGGAGATCTTGCCCTCGTCGCACTCGCAGATGAACACGGCCGAGTGCGGCTTCTGCGCCAGACCCTCGGTGACGTTCTTCAGGAACATCTCGAACGTGTCTTCCTGCTTCTCGGCGTTGAGCTCCGCCTTGGTCTTGAAGACCGTGATCTTGGCATCGGGACTTTCCTCGGTCACTGGTTCATCTCCTTCAGCGCGCGCTCCTCGGCGAGGATTTCGCGCCCCTTGGTGAGAACGTACTCCCGACAGGCGTCGCGGAGCAACTCTGAGTACGCGCACCCGCGGCGCAGTGCCAGGCGCTTGATGGCGTCCAGCACCTGCCGATTCAGGTACACGTTGACCTTGACGGAGTCTGTGTCGGTTCGAGACATGGTGATATTATAGGCTGTAATGACGCACAACGTCTACAGCTTTCTTCCACTCATCCATCCCGGCGAAGTACCCAACGATGATCAGTATGTGCTCGCGGTTCGGCGCCTCGCCCTTGCTCGTGATCACGTAGCCACCAGCCGACTGGTTCCAGTGGACGTCGACGTTGGCGATGTTCGCGAACGCCATGACCTCTTCCTTGGGCACGATCTCCCACTTCTTCTGCCAGTCCTCCGGCGTGCGGCGCCCCTTGACGCGGAACGTCTTCCAGTCCTCGAACCAGACGGTTACGAAGATGAAGGCCAGCGTGAGGATGATACCGGCGAGTATCCAGAGCCCGGGGACAAGTATGTGGTGCATTCGGCTTCCCTTTCAATGTCATAGATGCGCTGTACGAGCGCGCGATACTCGGGCGACCATTGGATTATGTCACCCGAGCGTATCAAATCTCTCTCTGCCTGAGCCAGTGTCACACTGCGCGTCCCTGTCGCTTCGGGCGCTTCTTCTCGCGGGTCTTCATGAACGTGTCCGGGTCGCTCACGTATTTCTGGAGCACCAGGATGAACTCATCGATCCCGATCTCCTCTGGGAAGGTCAGCTGGATCGACCCCCGGATCGTCTGGATCATGCCACCCATGTGGTTCAACGCAAAGCCCGCGATGCCCGCGACGGCTTGCAGCGAGTTGATGTGATCAGCGAGCTCTGCCTTGTTCATGCCGGTCTCCCCTTCAGGATCCACTCCAGGTGCGCGCGCCAGTGCTCGAGCGGCGCATCGGCATCCACGAACGTCACACGTTCGGCCTTATCCCCGAACGTCTGCCCATGACCGTCTTCTAGTATGCACATCCTTCTGATGATGTACTGCCACTTCTTCCCCGCGGGCTTGGCGGGCATGTCGAACGGTCCGGTAAGATTCACGTCCTCGGGTATGAGCTTCAGGAGCTCGAGCAGCCCGTCGGGCACGGCGCCGTGCACGGTCAGCTGTCCGGTGGTCTTGTCGGTGATCATGACCGCGGCGCGATCTGTCCTATGATCCGGCCCTGGGTCAGCCACAGGCCGTCCATCACCGCCTCGTTGCTCGGCGGATCTATCGTCCAGTCGAACTCGTGGACCTTGCCGGTGCACAGGTCGACCATGACGGACACCAGGTGCTGGGTGATCGCGGTGGCGAGATCGATGTCGGAGAAGTACGCGTTCAGGTGAAACGGCTGGCACGGATGGGTGTGGTAGATCCCGATGAGCTTCCAGTCGAACGGCACGGTGACGTCGAGCTCAATCCCGTCGGTCTGCCCGCTCGTCTTGGGATCACTGACGATGTACCGGCCATTCGGCATCAGGGCGATGTTCCCGCCGTACTCGAGCTTGGCCGATTTCCTGGCCGATATCTCGGCCGCGTGCACCGCCGCCTCGTTGAACGTCTCATATCCTAACTGCGCCGGTATCGGCGTGTTCGCGGTCAGTAGAATTGAGGCGATGAGAGCGAGCATGCCCCACTCTACGATTGAAGCGGGCCTCACGTCAATGTTTATTGGGCTATAAATGTTGACGTCAAAAATTTTCCAGGAACTATTTGCGAAGGGGATAGGCGCCCGCGCCGGGGGGTACCCCCCTTGTCCATGTGCCCATGGGGTGGTCATAACGTATTAACATAATGGGCCAAAAACCCCTATGTTTGAGGCGAACCGCCGCACGTCGAGCCCGCAAGGCCCGCCCGGTCACTAACCTCTAGGTGCAAGCCTACCGCGTGAATGCGCACAGGGTATCTGACATAAGTCGTTACGAGCCTAACGGGCTGGTCCGCCTCAGAGAGAGTAAGCGCGGCGAAGTAGCGCGGCTTAAGCGCCGAACATAGCAGCGGGTCCGCACGCGCCGCTATCCGGGTACCCGCGCACGGTTGCGCGTAGGTGGTACGCTGGTCTCGCCGTACATGTCTGCCTCGTTTGGCATTCTATCGGGAGAACGGTAATACGTGCACATACTGGCGTGTGATAGCAGTATGAGGGGCAGATTATTTAGAATAGGCCTGCGTGGTATGTAAGGTTGTGAACGATAGTACCTTAGTGCCTCGCAGGCCTAGATTTTGGCGAGTAAGCGTCACATGTGGAACGCAAGCGTCACGTCCAAGCCCATGAAAGCTAAGACTAATGACTCTTATGACTCTTGTGACTCTTATAAACCAATTGTAGATAGACTCTTAAAGTAGATTGAGGACAAGAGAGGCCAAGCGGGCCTTCCCCCCGCCTCTGGAGAATTGACTTTCTGCTGTCTCAAGCGTCGCATGAGTCATTCGTCAATGTTTTCAATAACATGGCGGTGACGCTTATGACCCTTGTGACGCTTGTCTGTAAGCCCGCGAGGCCCGCATCTACCATACATGGAGACGTTCATGCTTATCCGCGTGCAAGCGCCAAGCTCGCGCAAGGGTAAAGCGTTGATTATCAAGCGTAATCGGAAGCATAACGCGGTTATGCGCCGGATGCGCGCGATCATGGCAATCTGGGGCCGGGGCGATTCGCCCGGCGTCCGATGCCTGTCAACGCATTACAGGCCGAGAGCGTAGCGCGACTGTGCAGCCCGCGAGAGGCTGTGCAGTCCGATGCACTCTCGCATCATTTCTGTCCTATAGGGGTTAGTCACATGACTATCGTTAGAAAGTCGATCGAAGCCATCGTAGAGGCGATTGGACAGGTGGCGGCCACGGGTGCGGCATTTCAGGTGCTCGTCCATGAGACCGCTGTCCAGACGCTCTTGCTCGTTCGCGAGGAGGGCGATTGGGGTCCGGCACGGGATCTCATGAACGCGATGCCCAAGGGCGCGCGCCGTGAGGCTCTGGCGATCTGGTTCAAGCGCTTCTCGAACGACAAGCTGCGATTCAGCACGGTCAAGGAGACCGGCCTGTACAAGGGTCATCTCTCCAGCGACCGCGCGTTGTCGGATTTCGACGTTGACGGCGCTGCCGCTGTCAACTTCGCTGATCTGACCACGGAGCCGAAGGCGAGCACGTTCACCTTGGAGCAGCTCATAAAGACGCTGCAAGCGAAAGCGACCAATACCAAGGTCAACGACGATGGCACGCCGAAAGTCGATGAGCGCGCGCGGGCAATGGCCAGCAAGCTCCTCGCGGCGATCTATGGCGGCGGCATCCCCGCCCCGGTCGCGGCACCCACGGTTCAGTAGTCCGAAGCTGAGCCTTCCACAGAGCCCCGGAGACCGATCCGGGGCTCGATGGAGGGTTTACACAATGACCATTCCGATTGCAAACCCGCATGGGCGGCCGTACAACCATCGCTACGCCGAGCAGGTGAGCGAGTTGCGCTGGCACGTATTCATCCGTCGATTCTGGGTAGCTCTGGGCATGGACGACAAGAGTCGCGAGGCCCGTGCTGCCCGCTGGCACGCAGGAGAGTGAGATGCCGAATCCTGACCTGATCGACGCGCCGCCCGAGTGGCGCGTATGGGAGCAAATCACAGGCGATGAGCCGCGTGAGCACGCAGCCCGCGTGGCCCGTGAATCCCGCGCGTATCGCGCAGGTGAGCCGCTGAGCCGTTCTTTGCCACAACACATGCCGGGCTCGCAGCGTGGCCGGTGTTACTGGTGTACGCTGCCGCAAGGAGAGTAACCATGATCCCGCTGAGTGTCTTGCTCTGCTGGTGGCTGGCAGCGCACCGAAACCGTTCATGGTGGTTCGCATGGTGGGGTCTGTTAGGCCCGCTTGCGCTCATTTGGATGTTGTTCTTCCTTGAGAGGAAAGTAAAATGACAATCTATCTTCTGGTCCTGATGCTGCAAGGGCAGCTTGCCCTGACAACCGAGCCCGTGGGGTATTCAAGCGCGTCTGAGTGCATCAAGACTGCGGACAAGCTGAATGCGAATCTAGGCCATCACTCGGCCGTGTGCGTGGCCGTGAAGGTGCTGTGATGTTCACACTGAATATCATGCTCGCCATGTCGTGTGCGAGCGTGCTTGTTGGTGGCTGGCGATGCTACCGCTGGTGGGTGAACTATGGACACCTGTTCCGGGTCTGAGGTCTTAAGCTGGACGCCCGCGGTGGTTGCGAACTACCTGATCGTGTCTCACTACGGTTACGTGCGAGACACGTTTTTGGTCAACAGCGTGAGGCCGTTGCCGCCGCGAGGTGCTGCGCACTTCGGACACATGGCGAAGCTCCTTGGCCTTTCTCCTAACAACCACGACGAGTTCCTGTTCGATGTGTGGTGCGCGCTCGCGGCCAAGCTGGACGTGACGCTGCATACCGTGGATTGATTAACTGATTTTTTGGCCCGCGAGGCCCGATTAGGGAGAGTCTATGACAGACATAACGCGCGCCACGGAGGATTCGCAGCCCGATAGCCCAGAGCCTGACAGCTCCACGAAAGCACTGCGACCCTTACCTGTGTGGTTGGTGACGCTGAACGCGCTGCACTCCATTGAGTGGCGCTTCGAGCGAGAGTGCCTTGATAGCACCAGCGCCGACTGCTATTACAGTCTTCGCTGCACCCAATGTGGTGCAGTGTTGAATACCTCTTTCTGGCACCCGGATTACTCGAATTGGAGCGTGCCCGATGAGTACATCGAAGCCTATGAGAACATGCGCAAGCGGCATGAACACCACGCGCACAAGAAGTCCAACACCTAAGCAACGAGCCCGCGCAGCCCGTGAGGCTGCTAGACTCGCGTACTTCAAGTCGCTGCCCAATGCGCCGAGGGACCGTGTATGAACGAGCGTGAGCTAGTGGCGTTTGTCGCGCTGTACGGCATAGAGGTGCGCAGGAAGCGCGAGGGTGTTCGCTACGACGCAGACTATATTCTGGTCAAGAGACTGAAGCGATACCGAGGCCACAAGAAAGACTGGTGGCCCAAAGAGCCATACATGCCCGGCGAGAAAGACCGCGAATGGCGTTGTCGGTATATCCACGACGGCACGAAGTGGAGCTTGGAAAGCCTGAAGCACGTATGCGAGACCATACTGGAGAGCGGCTGGCAGTCGATCAACCACGCCGATATCCAGTTCGATCTTGTGGAGCCAACACATGAAGACTGATCCGTGGACAGCGCGTGAGCTAGCGCTGACGCTGCTGTTGTTTCCCGGAGTGCCGCGTGTTCCACCGAGCTCCCAGACGCTGGCCGACTGGTGGAATGACCGCACAGCGACCAGATCGCGTAAGTGGTGGGCTAAGCGTTTTAACCAGTCCCATGCTAGGACGTTCGCGCTGTCGAACTTTGGCAAGGCAATCGCGCGCGCCGGCATCGAGCCGACGCTTGAGAATTACCGGCACTTGGTCAACGCGGCGCGTAAGAGGCACATGCCGAGGAGCAAGCCGATATGAAGCAGCAGCCATACTTGCCGCCTGTCACAGTCCAAGAAGAGGCTGGCGACCACGCCGACGAAGAGTTCGTGCGTTGCGCGCATGTGGATTGGCGCGTAAATTGCTGCCGCGAGGCAACGTGCGAGCAGGAGCGCCTGTTATTCGCGATGCTGTGTCTCGACCATGAGATGGCATTCTGGGCCGCATACGGCGTGAGCAGCGCACTGTCAGATCGGTTTAATGATGTAGCCGATGTGTGGGACGAAGAGAGTTACCAGCAGAGGAGCGCCCGAGATGAGGAAGCACGATCCAAGCGACGCGATGCGTACGCCCGAAGCAAGCGCGCTGCTAAAAGCCGAGCGCGCAAAGGCCCGCGCAGCCCGTAAGGAGATAAACCGTGAGCGTTACAAGCGGCGGTACAAAGCTCGCATGGTCTAAGAGCGAGATGGCGAAGCCCGCGGGGCCTGAGCGGCTGGCGCAGATCGACACCGCATGGTCGTATTACACTCCCAAACATCCGCAGTACAAACACTGGAGGGTTGTCCCATGGAAGTCCGAATCGATACTCGCTGCTACCGTGAACGCCGCAAAGTCCGGAGAATCACATGGCTAGGAGTCGCGCTAAGCGTATTCGTGATCCTGTACGGCTGCCTGATGGGGTGGCTGTTGCACACGGCGTGGCTGTACGTAAGCCTCGTAAAGTAAAGCCCGACTATGAGGCACTGGCGAACGCATTCTCGTTCACCAACCCACAGGTCTTCATGCGGTGGGGCAGCAAAGAGACACTGCGCGTGCTGGCAGTAAACAGCAAGGGCAAATCGCCGCGCGTGAACAGGGCCTTCAACGAGGATGGCATCTACGCCATGTTCCTGCGCGACGCTGGTGTGACCACGACATTCGGCAGCCAGTGTCTGCTGGACGATGAAATTTGCGCGCTGTATCACAAGCTCAAGCGCGAAGGGCAGCTTCCGGGTCCGGAGGAGTCGAAATGAAGCGCAGATACCCGGCGCTCCCAATCAAGATCAAGACACTGCTGCTGCTGCACGGCCTTGAGTGGGACGTGCACTATCCGTACGGGCGCAACAAAAAGCCCAAGTTTCGTGGCTCACCGCCGCAGTTTGTAGGCTGGGAAGATATTCCTTGGCGCGCAGACCATAACTGGACGTGGCTCGTGAAGCGCAACGACAAGGCACAGTTCACGATGGAACGTAACGCTGCACTCGAACAGTGGGTGGAGGTAGTGAGGAATTATGAAGCATGGTGACACGTACTACATTCGCAACTACAGCTTTCCCGACGGCGAGTCGGCGCAAGTGTTCGTGTACTCGCTTCCGGCATCTCCTCCTGCGACGCGAAAGGAAATCAGGACACTCTGTAACCTGTATAGTTACGCGCTGCACCAGCCCAAGCACACAGTGCTTTATGAGCTGCGCAAGCGCGGCGAGTATCGCGATTACCGGGTTCTGTATGCCTCTCCTGAGTGGACAGCCGAGCAGTGGGCATATTTTCTCAAGGAGACTGAACGCAATGGGCACCCCCCGCAGATGCCCGGACCTGCCTATGACCGTGGACGGCTTCCGGGCCTTCATGCTTAGCCTCAAGATCATGCTGCGGCAAGATTCGCACCGTTACGCCACTCTGGAGCAGATCCGCGCAGCACGGTTGCATGAGCAGCGTGGGTGGCGTAGGCTCAAGCACCGATGGGGCTACACCTTGAGGATCAACCATGCTCGCATATCTCAACAAAGCAAAGGCACTCGTCCAGTCGAACTGGAAGCCCGTTAGCGTCGGCTACGCGCTGGCCTATGTCGTCCCGTTCGTGCTCAAGCACGTTCTGTGACACCTCCCTTCAAGTGGACGCTCTGGGCGCTGGCGCTAGTCGCTGGCGCCCTGTATGCGTGCGTGACGTACGCAGATGATGTGAAGTTCCCGCACTGGGAATTGCACGCTGTCTCCACCAAGGACGGCGAGATAGTGAAGGATGTCCGCATCTCAGACACTGATTACCCAGACGATGAAGCGTGCATACGCTTCGCGTTGCTTCTCCCGGCGCCGCCCGCCGCGCACGATGGATACATCTATTCGTACGCCTGCGAGACGGTGATGCCAATCAAGCCCGGCAAGCCCGGTCCGAATTGGCACCCAACCAACAAATCGTAAGATGGCAAGCCTGATCCGGTGTTACGCGTGCGGCAACTATGTCTGCATCGGGCCGGATTGTCCGTATTGCAAAAGGAGGCACGATGACCAGACGCATCGGCGCACCGATAGGCCCGCGAGGCCCGAACAAGGGCGTCACGTCCGAGATCAAGAAGACCTACAACCACAGGTCGTACGCCCGCCGGCATCTCCGGCAGAGTGCTGAAGCCGAACTAAGGAGCGCACTGGTCAAGTTCTGCGCGATGCCGGTGGTTCATGAATGACTGGAAGGAAGCGACCGACCAAGACGTGCTCATGCTGGTATCCAAGCTCGTGCTGCTGCGGCCGGACTACATCAGGGACGTGCCGCGCTTCGATCTAGGAGTCAAGGAATTCAACATCACCGCTGAAGCTCTGCAGTCTATTGGCGTGAATGTAGGCCAGCTGCACCCGCTATGCAGGCGCGTGCGAGCGGCAATTCAAGAGGAGTTCCCCGATGACGAAAGGTTCGGCTTCGGCTGTCAAGAGGGCAAACGCAAACTATTACCGATCCCACGCTGAGCAGATCAAGGCTGCACAGCGGAAGCGATGGCACAGGAGTAAATGCAAATGCTGCCGACCAAACCCCGCGGCGCCGGTGGTCGTGTAATCAACGATCCGTGCGGCTGCCAGCACTGGGAACACATGTGGCTGCGGCTGTGTCCGCAGCACCAAGCCGAAGTAGACGCGCGCCACAAGCGCGCGATGGAGGACTACCGTGCCGACCAGCAAGCAAAGAAAGGCGACAAAGAACCTGCGCAAGCGCCGTCGCAAGGAGTTCCAGCTGCTGGCAGCGAAAGCGATCCTGCTGCATCCTGAGTGGGCGCGGCAGATAGCGTTTCCAACGCTGATCTCACCTTGGCACAAGGCTTATCAGGACACTGACTTCGTGCTTGCCATGATTGGCTACACAGGCCGACGCAACAGCAAGGCAAAGACCCGACTTCGAGATTACGTTCACGATGCACTGAGAGAAAAGGAGACAGGATGAAACTGATTGATTTCCAGAAGAGCGCGCTCATGATGTACAAACAGCGCAAGGCTGTGCATCTGGTCGGTCCGCCCGGTGTGGGCAAGACCGACGTGATCAAGCACGACGTGCGCGCGCTCCTGTCGGAGGCGCACAAGTGTACGTTCGGCTATGCCGACGTGCTCTTGCCGACCATCGACGCCCCGGACCTTCGCGGTTTCTTGGTTCCGACCAAAGACGCGGACGGACACCCGACGAGCTTCTTCACTCGTTCAGCGGTGCTCCCGTCCAAGGCGTACCTGGCGGAGCACCCGCGAGGGATCATGTTCCTCGACGAGCGCAGTCAGGCTGATATGCTGACGCAGAAGGCTGTCGCTCCAATCGTGCTGGACAAGCGCTTCGGTGAAGAGTACCTGCCGGAAGGCTGGTGGGTGCTGTCTGCCAGCAACAGGCTGGAAGACAAGGCCGGAACGATTCGTCCCCCGACTCACCTCGTGAATCGGGAGCGCACGATCTATATCGATCCGGACATCACAAGCTGGGCGATCTGGGCTGAGGCGCACGACGTTCACCCGATGATGGTGGCGTTTGCGAAGCAGTTCCCCGGCGTGGTGTTCCAAGACCATGTGCCGAAGTCTGCCGGTGACGGCAGCCCCTTCTGCACACCGAGGTCATTCGTGTCCGCGGCCGAGATGGTCGCAGATGCGGCTGGCGTGGACGACAAGGGCCGTCCCAACATGAGCATCCCGGTCTCATCGCTCCTGTCGCAGATTGTGCAGGGAGACATCGGTGAGGGCGCGTGTGCCCAGTTGTTCGGGTTCCTGAAGGTTGGCGACCAGTTGCCGACCATCGACCAGATCGAGAAAGATCCCATGAAGGCGAAGTGTCCCGAAGACCTGTCCGCGGCGTATGCAGCGATGCAGCTGTGCATCCATCACGCTCAGCCGGTCAACGTGGACAAGCTCTGGACGTACACCGAACGGCTGCCCAAGGAGCTGCAGGTGTCGGCCGCCAAGTCCCTCGTGGACAAGGGCAAGGGCGTACTGCTGAACTCGCAGGCGCTCAACAAGTGGATCATGAACAACCGGGCGCTGATCAACGCGAGCAACAAGTGAGCGCGGTACTGATAGGGATGATTGTGGCGCTGTCACCAGTCGTGGTGCTCGCCATTATCCTAGCAGTGCGCTCATGATGCTGCTCGTGACGGCAGCGTTCCTGATGTGCGTGATCTTGGTTTCCAAAGCGAAAGGAGGACGAAGATGACAGAAAGCAGCGATCTAGGCGCTGCGCTGTCCAGCAACTACCTCTTGGTCGATGTGCAGATCCACTCGTGGTCTGGCAAGAAGACCGATCAAGAGGCATCGTCTGAACTGCTTGTGTCCAAGCAGGCGACCCGCGACGGTGGGGCGTTCGTGAAGAACCTTTTGGCATCGGCGAATGCCGAGCTGAAAGCGGTGCAGACGCACCAAGGCGCCTTGCGCCGGTTCGTTTACGAGCGCACACTGCCGTGGTCAACCTCAGCAGGACTCAAGCGCGGGGACCGTATCTTGGCGACCACAGCCACGATGCAGTTCCTGACCGATCTCAAGCCGTACATTCAGGACACCCGAAATGCGGTCAAGGATCTCCAGACGGTCTGGCAGCAGCGCGTGGCGCAGGCAATGTGCAATCTCGGCACTTTGGCTGACGCAAGCGATTACCCCGATGCAAGTACCCTCCCCGAACTTTTCGGCGTCTCAGTCGATCTCAAGCCGTTACCTGCGATTACTGACTTTGGCAGGCTCAACGTCCCAGGGGATCTCGCCGCAAGGCTCGGCCAAAGGTATGAGCAAAGGGCACAGGAGCAGTTCAAAGTCGCGATGGGCGACCTGCGGGACAGATTCATCGCAGAGCTAGAGCGGATGCACGGCCAGCTGGCTAAGCATGCTAGCGGTGAGAAGACCCGGCTCCACGAATCCATGGCAACCAATCTCCAGATGCTCGTCGATCTGGCGCACAGCATGGACCTCGGCAACAACCCCCAGTTCACCGAACTCGTCGCGATCATCGAGCATGAGCTCCTGCGGACACCCGTGGGCGCGCTCAAGCAGGATCTCCGCCGGGCCGGGGAAGTGGCAGATGCGGCCAAGACCATCGCGGTCAAGGCTGCGGAAGAGGCAATCTGGCAATGAACATCATCGACCGAATTGGGCGGGTACCCAACTGGGTGAATCTGGCTTTCTCGGCCATCAACTTCACAATGTTCGTACTGAATCTTGCTGTGGGCAACTACAAGATGGCGGCCCTAAGCTGGTTCTGCTCCGCATTCTGTGGAGCTGTGTGGTACATTCGCCGGAATGGCTAATCCACTGATCGCACCAAGCTCGAGGGCGTACGGGCCGCCCTCGAAGGCGAAGATGTCCGAGCCCGAGACACGAATCGTCGCCAGCTACGGTTATGGAGACTTCAAGTTCAACCATCCAAAGCTGGCCGACATCATCGAGCGAGACCAAAGGAAACAGCGAAATGAGCAAACCGAGGTCGAATGAACTGACCGAGGCTATCTCAGCGCTGATTGTGCAGCAGCCGTTCTTTGCGAGCCTGCTGTTCGACATGTTGACCATCGAAGAGACCGAAGCGCTGCCCACGGCAGCGACGGACGGGCGCCGGATCATGGTCAACCCCAAGTTCTTCAAGAAACTGGACGTGAAGGAGCGCATCTTCGTGCTCGCGCACGAAATCACCCACGTCATCCTCCAGCATCCGGCCCGCATGAAGGGGTACATGGATCTGGGGTATGGCCCGGACTTGAAGAAGTGGTCGAACAATCGGTACAACAAGGCGGCTGACTACGTGATCAATGCCTACCTCACCGAACTCGCGGTGGGTAAGCAACCGCTGAATAGCCTCTCGAACCCGCACATCACCTCGAAGGATCTGGTGGATGAAGTCTACCTGAAGATCCCCGAGGACGAGGACGACCCCAAGGGACAAGGCTGGGACCAGCACATGCCTCAAGCGGGGGACGAGATCGATAAGGCCACCATACAGCGTAGCGTGGCTCAGGCGGCGACGGCCCAGAAAATGATGGGCAAGCTGCCGGGGAGCCTCCAGCGCCTCGTAGACGAGATCTGCGAGCCCCAGGTGACGTGGCAGGACTATCTCCGGAGGGTCATCGTGACCACCCAGGGGTCCGACCAGTCCACCTGGAATCGCCCGAACCGGCGCCGGCTGGCCGCGCCGCCGCACATCTACTGGCCGGGGCGCTGTGGCAGCCGGTCTGGTGCGGTCGCAGTCGAGCTGGACACGTCGGGGTCCATCTCGGACGCCGAGCTGAAGACGTTCCTGAGCGAGCTGTCTGGCATCTTGTCGGACGTGCAGCCTGAGTGCGTCTATGCGATGTTCGTGGATGCCACCCTGCAAGGGGACGTCCATGAGATCCATGACGTGGCTGAGCTGCTGGATCTGGGCAAGAAGGCAGCCGGTGGCGGCGGCACCGATATGACCGTGGTCTTCAGGGTCATCGAGGAGCAGCAGCTGCCGGTCGAGTACGTGGTCGTGCTCACGGATGGGTACACCCCGTTCGGCGAGGACTGCGGCATCCCGACCGTCTGGTGCATCACGTCTGACCAGAAGGCGCCGTGGGGCGTGACGGTCAACGTGAAGATCGCGAAGTAAACCAACGGAGGTCAAATGCAACCCCATAAAGAACATGGGTTCATCAGCTTTTATATGGATGGATGGTCGCGGTGGGGCGATGTCAGGCCAAGTGAAGAGGATCAGAAGCGCCACGCGAGCCTGTGGATCAAGCTGCGCAAGGCGATGCCCGCGCCGCCCGGCTGGAAGCTGAAACGCCAACACGCGTACATCACAGTGAGCTGCAGGCACGTCGAGTACTTCGGCAACCTCACACCCGAGTGGGTCGAGATGTTCGCCGCGAAACTCAACCTGATCAAGTAAGGAGGGATGATGGCGTCGAATCAAATGACCGGCGTCGAGCGCCGGGAGATCACCAGCGCAGTCGAGGAGCTGTTGGGCCGCGGCGTGCTGTTCTACCGCTGCCCACTTGTCAGCCGACAGGAGCTGGATGATGTTTGGATGTCCATGCTGCGTCCTGACGTCGCAGCCGCCATACGCACGATGCGCAGGGCAGGCTACGGTCTTCGCGGAGACGTTCAGGAGTACTCCGAGTTCACGTGGGACGAGATGGGCGCGTGTATCGGTTTCCACATCCGAAACTGGCCCGATCCGGGGCCACTATACTTCGTCGAGTCACCCCGAAACAGCCGTATGCACATGCAAAAGTCGCAGCACGAGCTGGAGGTTCTGTTCCAGACATTCAAGGGCGACGGCACCGACACCCATCCCCTGAAGCTGTTCCGCACATGGGTCAAGGATTCAATGGCCTTCCACAACGAGGCTACCCGCGCGCTGAGCTGCTTTGGCGACATCATGAAGCTCGCCAGCACGCCGGGGCAGGTGTTCCGGATGGTCCCGGACCTCGTGCAGTACATGACCCCCAGCATGAAGAACAAGGTCGGGGACAGGTCCAGCCCGGTCCCGGTCCGAATACTGGACTCGGACGGTACAGTTAGGCGGGAAGGTTGGGCAGAATATGACAAGGACAAGGTGCTAGCTATGTGCCATACTTTGGCGAAGTGCTATCTCCTACCCAAACCGGACTCAGCCATTGAGTTCACCAACGCCCTCGGCTGGAACCCATGGTGCAGCCCTCGTCGATCTGGGACTTGACTTCGAGACGTACTACGACTCGGATTACACCCTCAAGAAGTTCACCACCACCGAGTACCTGTTAGACCCGCGCTTCGAGATCATCGGCGTAGGGTTAGTCTCGGGCAAACAAAAAGTCTGGTTTAGCGGCCCGCTGGATTACATCCGGCTCATGCTCAACCCGCTCCCCTGGCACCGCATTCGTGTGGTAGCGCACAACGCGATTTTCGATGGCGGTATCTTAGAGTGGAAGCTCGGCATCAAGCCCGCGAAGTATATGTGCACGATGATGGGAGTGCGCCCCTATGTCACGCCGTACACGGGTCGTTCCGACTTGGGTTCCACCCTTAAATTCCTTGATCTTGGCGAAAAAGGAACTGACGTCCAGAACCATGTCGGGCGTAAGCGAGCAGATTTTACTGTTGAGCAGCTTGCCTCCTACGGTGAGTATTGCAAAGGTGACGCACTGGGCTCGCTGCGCATTGCGCAGTGGCTGTCTAGCAAACTTCCGGAGGACGAGCAGGAGCTGATCGACCTGACCATCAAGAAGTTCCTGCATCCGAAGCTACATGTCAACACTGACATAATCGACCACCACCTGAACCGGATCAATCTCTCGAAGGCCGCCCTGGTTGGCGCGCTTGCGAAGTGCAACATCACCGCCGAGCAGATCCGTTCAAGACCCCAGTTCAGGAAGCTGCTAGAGAGCAAGGGCGTCGCGGCGCCGCTCAAGACCAGCATACGGACCGGACAACTCACTGAGGCGTTCTCCAAGCAGGACGCGCCGTTCCTTGCGCTGCAGAACGACCCCAAGGTAGGGTGGCTGATCGAGGCCCGCTTGGCGCTAGCCTCGAACATGGAAGAGACGCGTCTAACCAGGGTCCGTGCAGTCGCGAAGGCGACCGGCGGGTCTCTGCCGGTGCCGTTACTGTACTATGGCGCACATCCCGGCCGATTCTCGGGGCTGGACAAGATCAACTTACAGAACCTGCCGCGGCTCAAGAAGCTCCCTGATGACACGATTGACCCAAACAGCGGCTCGTTGCGCCGCGCGCTGGTGGCTCCTCCCGGAAGTACGGTTATCGCAGCTGACCTCGCTCAGATCGAGGCGCGGATCACCGCCGTACTGGCAGGATGCGTTGAACTCATTACTGCATTCCGGGAAAATCGTGACGTCTACAGCGCGTTCGCGAGTGAGATCTACGGACGACGAATCACTAAGGCCGACCTCATTGAGAGGTTCGTTGGCAAGACGTGCATCCTTGGCCTTGGGTTCGGTATGGGCTGGGGGAAATTTCACAAGCAGATGGCGCTCGCCAAGGTAGCGATGTCGCCGAAGAAAGCTGCTGACGTCGTGTATCTATACCGGCGCATGTACGCCAAGATCCCGGACCTCTGGGCGATGATGGAGTTCTACGTCAACCAGATGCGCGACCCGCGTTGCCTTGAGATCCGCGGCCCGCTGACGCTCATGCATGAACGTATCGTGTTGCCCAACGGGATGCCGATCATCTATCCCGAGCTGGATGTGACACCCGGTCAAGGGTTCACATTCAAAGACAGGAGAGCCTATGACGGAGAAACACGAGTACATCTTTGGGGCGGTGCGGTTACGGAAAACGTCGTGCAAGCTCTTGCTCGAATCATTCTCACGCGAGCCGAGCTGCGACTGGCGAAGGCTGGTCTGCGAGCTGCTCTGCAGGTCCACGATGAGCTGGTATTTGTGGTGCGCGACAAGAAGGTGGGGATCGCGACTCAAGCCATCCGCCTTGCAATGGAAGCGCCGGTGGACTTCCTCCCAGAACTGCCGGTCAAAGTTGAGATAAGCCACGGTAAGTCATACGGAGAAGCGAAATGACACCCTGGTCTTACAGTCGGCTGACCAAGTTTGAGACGTGCCCGAAGCAGCACTGGGCGCTGAACATTAGCAAGACCGTCAAGGAGACGCCGAATGAGAAGACGAATTATGGCAACGATCTCCACCTTGCGTTCGCGGCCAACCTGCGCTCTGGGAAGGCCCTGCCCCTGGCAATGCGCCAGTATCAGAGCATGCTTGATCCGATACGTGCACAACCTGGAGAGCACGTCATCGAACAGAAAATTGCAATCACACAGGGACTACAACCCACAGACTGGTTCGCCCATGACGTCTGGCTTCGAGTCATCTCGGACCTGACCATCCTCAAGGACACCCGCGCCGCAATCTTCGACTGGAAAACGGGCAAGATGTATGACGACTTCACGCAGCTGCGCCTCACTGGCGCGGTACTTTTCCTCCTCGCTCCTGAAGTGGAGCAGGTTTCTCTCTCGTACGTATGGACCCAGACAAAAAAGGTTACATCTGAGCGACTTGTGAAGGCCGACGTACTGAAGGTCTGGACAGGGCTTGCGCCGCGGATCAGGGCATACCAGAATGCTCACGACCTCGAAGCGTTCCCCGTCAGGCCCGGCGTCCACTGCAAGTGGTGCCCGCTCAAGTCGTGTCCCTACAATGAGAACAAACGATGACGACTACTGGCGAGAGTTCGCGCTGGCTCTGTGGGATACGCTCATGCTCGCGGCCGGTGTGCTCGCGTTCTTCATCTGGGTGATGACCCTGGCAGGTATGGGATGATTCGCATCGCCCGCTCCGAAGACATCGACGAGTCGCGCGAGATTCACTCACTGGCGTTTGAAGGTGACCCATGGGTTGGAGACGACCACGAATACTGGTTCGCTTACGATGGCACTACGCCCGTCGGGTGGGCGTCCGCCATCTACTGGCCGTCGATCAGTACAGTGTTTCTGTCGCGGGCAGCAGTTGCCAAGTGCGCAACCGGGAAGGGACTACATCGACGCCTTATCCAGGCTCGTATCCGTTGGGCGCAGAAATGCGGAGCAACGCACGTTATTACATACACCGCGCCCTACAACTACGAGTCGTTCATCAACCTCCTCAAGTGCGGGTTCCGGTTCAGTGACTACCGATTCCGGTTGGGCGGACGTCGTTGGCACGTGTTGCTGAAGTCGAGCCCGCCACTAGCCGCGCCGGCTCAGCGTAAGTTGTTGCGTGCCGCCGCGAAGCTCATGTAGGATCGCCGCGTGTCAGCTTTCCAGACAACCGATGGACCTATTTGCCCGCGCTGTAAGACGCGCCGCATGACCAAAGCCAACAAGACCAAGGCCGGCAAGCAGCGTTGGGAGTGCAAGAAGCTGCATGGCAGGGGCAAGGGCTCTACCTACTGCTACTCCACAGTGAACCCGGCCCTACCGTCACGCTCGCGGTCCAACCAGACTACTGAACAGCTCGTCTTCAAGCGAAAGCTCGAAGAGACCAAGCGGTACATCATCACGGCCGCGCAGAACGCGACGCCCGTACATCTCCATTTTATGGAGACGTTAAAAAACGCATCAAAAAAATTAAGCGCAAATTTGGTCATCATTCCTCTGCGCTACCAGAATCCGACCTCGGTCTGGTCTAAGCGCATGGACAACCAGGAGTGGTGGGCGCCCGAGGTGCTGCCGTACCTGCACAACCAGCGGCTGGTGATCAATGAAAACCTCATGGTGCTGGGTGATATCAAAACGGTTCCTACGGCTAGCAGCCCCCTCACTGGGTTCGATGTTATCTCCGGGCTTAGGAGCGCCATACTTGGGCATGCCAAAGTACAGCTGCGTACAATTGCGACACCCCAGAACAAGATGGCAAAGATTCTTACGACGACCGGGGTCTGTACGAAAGCAAACTACACAGACAGTCGAGCCGGCAAGCTGGGTGAGTTCCACCACTCCCTCTCGGCTGTCATCGTGGAAGTCCAGGGCAAGATCTTTCACCTACGTCATGTGCACGCCGATAAGACGACTGGTGAGTTCACTGACTTGGAAACTCGCTATGCGCCGGATGGGTCGCGCCGCGCTGAGCGTCCCCTGGCATTGGTGATGGGAGATACGCATGTTGACTTCATCGATCCTAAAGTGGAGCGCGCAACCTTTGCTGATGGCGGGATGGTGGATGTCCTTCGGCCTAAGACCCTCGTGTGGCACGACCTACTTGATGCGTACTCTGTCAACCCGCATCACTACGGAAATCCGTTTGCGTCGGTCGCCAAGCGAACGTCTGGACGTGACAATGCAAGAGCCGAGGTCCTGCGCGCGATCCGGTTTGTCGAAGCGCATGCTCCTCGGGGTACTGATTCGGTAATAGTCGCGAGCAACCACGATGACTTCCTGCGCCGCTGGATCTGCTCGGCCGACTGGAAACAGGACCCAACCAATGCAGAGTTCTACCTTGAGACGGCACTGGCGATGGTTCGTGGGACGCGCCTTGGTCCTGGCGGTACGGAATACCCGTCACCATTCCCTTACTGGGTGTCCCGACTCAGCCGATCTGGCATTCGATGTCTGGCTGGCCGGGAGCCGTACGTGCTCGGTCAAGTCGAGCTGGGAATGCACGGAGACCGAGGGCCAAATGGCGCTCGGGGGTCCATCCGAAACCTACGGAGGATTGGGGTCCGGAGTATTATCGGGCACACTCATTCACCGGGCATTGACGAGGGCTGCTACCAGGTTGGCACGTCTACGGCCCTATCACTAGAGTACAACTCTGGTCCTAGCGGCTGGCTCAATACACACTGTATACTGCACGCCGATGGGAAGCGGCAGCTGATCAACATCATCAACGGAGAGTGGCGACTATGAAATCGGATGTGATTATCGGGACTGTACTGCTTACCTTGTTCGCAGCTGCGGTCTTGGGTATGGTCATACTCATGACCAACATCGTGACGCTGAATGCCGTCAGACACGAGTGCAATCTCTACGGCAAGACTGACCTCAGCGGCTACGTCTTCAACTGCAAGGCAGCCGATGCCGTACATTGACAAAGCCGCGCGTGAGCGGGTGGCCCGCGAGGGTCCTTCGTCCGCTGGCGAACTGAACTACGAGATCACCCAGCTGCTGAACCGTTACGTCGGGCCCGCGCAGTCGTACGCCAAGTACAACGAGGTGATTGGTGTGCTGGAGTGCGCGAAGATGGAGTTCTATCGCCGCGCCGTGGCGCCCTACGAGAACCTGAAGTGCAAGGAGAACGGTGATGTCTATCGTCCCACTCGGAAATAAGAGCAAGGTCAAGCTCGTCCTGCTCATCGCAGTCGCCGTGTTCCTCGGCGGCTTCTTCATCAAGAAGTGCCAGGGCGCAGAGCGCATGGACTTCGTAGCCGGCAGCGCCGTGGTGCGAGGCCCGGCAGGCGCGTTCGGTCTGAACGTATGCGAGGTGAAAGCCATCGCAAATTTCGCCGATCTGTGTGGCGGATTCCTGCTCGTCGGAGACTCAACATGGCAGGGCGCGTACAGTGGGTACCAAGCCATCGTCCACGGTCAGGTAGTAGCCCACACGTGGGGCGGCTTCGAGCTTGGCATCGGCGTGGCCCACCTGCAGCACGCTGATGCATACAACAGCGGGGACATCGACTTCTCGCTGTCCCTGCAGCGCCGCGTCTACAAGAACTTTTACCTGCGGTACCAGCACTTCTCAAACGCAGGGACCAGCTCGCCCAACCAAGGGCGAGACATCATCGGAGGCGCGTGGCGATGGTAACCAAGTACTATCTGGCCGGCCCGATGTCGGGCATTCCTCAGTACAACTTCCCGCTGTTCCACGAGGTGGCTCGGCTGCTTCGTGGGCAGGGCTTCACGATCGTAAGTCCCGCGGAGCAGGACTCCCCCGCCGTGCAGAAGGCTGCGATGGCGAGCAAGGACGGCAAGCTGGTTGGCAAGGACAACCGCGTCGAGGGCACCAAGGAAACCTGGGGCGACATCCTGTCCAAGGACGTGAAGCTCGTCGCCGATGGGGTGGATGGGATCATCCTCCTTCCCGGGTGGCAGAGCTCGAGGGGCGCGTGCCTCGAAGTGACGGTCGGCCTGCTCGTGGACAAGCGGCCGTTCAGGTTCTTCCGATGGGACACCGATGACAGCGAGGCAGTCCCGATGTCCAAGCTGACGATCACCCTGCAGGTTCACGACGCGCTGGTGAACAGGCTGTGAAACCTCGTGACAGTAAACTTACGAACCCCAAGGATGCGATTGGATCCGATAAGCTCCCGCTGCATCTCGTGCCAGACACCCTCGTGGTGTTCGCGTCACTTGGATTCCTTGAGGGTGCGCTTAAGTACGGTCAGTACAACTGGCGTGTGGCGGGGGTCAGGCTGTCCATATATTGGTCTGCTCTCGAACGTCATCGGATCAAGTTCTGTGCAGGCGAATGGTGCGACCCAACAACTCAGGTACCTCACCTTGCTTCCATGGTGGCTTGCCTGGCGATTATCCTGGATGCACACGTCAAGGGTAAGCTACGCGATGATCGCCCGCCCGCAAACCTTGCGCTGTCGAAGCTGATCGACGGCCTTACACAGCAGGTTAAGGACCTCAAGGTGCTCTTTAAGGATCACCATCCGCACCAGTACACAAGGGATGACGACGATGGCACTGACACCCGAAGGGCGCGTAAAGGAACAGGTAGACGGCCTGCTAAAGCAGCACGACGCGTACTACCTAAAGCCCGTGCAGAACGGGATGGGCTCTCCAGCGCTGGACTATCACGGGTGTCACAAGGGCTTCGCGTTCGTCGTCGAGACGAAGAAGCCGGGCGGTCTACCCACGACACGACAAACCGCCACCGCCCGGGCGATACACGCTCGTGGTGGTAGCATCTTCCTGGTCAACAGCTTCGATAGCCTGATGCGGCTTCAGAACTGGCTGCACTTTCCTGTGATCGGCTTCGACGGTTGGATATGGATGGAGGATAAGTAATGTCAGTGCCACCGCCTGATTGGAACCTGTATCCAGCCGTGCTCCAGAGATACGAGGACATGAAGCGAGGACAAATGCCAGCACCAGCACCAGCACCTCCGCCTCCATGGACAAGAGCCATGGAGGATCTGATGCGGGCACAGGACGTGAGCATGTACGACATGAACTACGACCGGCCGAAATCCATCGAGAAGATCGCCGAAGAGCTGCGCTCCGCGGCCGAGTGGCACGCGGCCATGATGAAGGTCGTTGACTACGTGACCGCGCAGATGTCGCTCGATATGTTCAAAGACGATCCCAAGGCGAAGGCGCTCTACGAGCGCATCCTGCGTTACGGGGTCACACACGTTCTCAAGAAAGAAAAGGACGCGAAGTGAAATATATTTTGCTCGTTAGCACTCTGGCCCTGGCCGGTTGTGCATCGAGTGGTCTCTACACCATGTCGGATGACTGGTGCAGTGCGCACCCCGAGGCGTCGCCCGCGAGGTGTAACCGCAATCCGCTGCATGAGGTTGACGTTCAGGGTCATCAGCAATCGTGCGGCGACAACATCATGTACTACGCAGGGGGTACTCCCATCCTCTGCATGCCCATCAGGAGAGGTGAATGAAGTCTGTAATGATCGACATCGAGACGTTGAGCACGCAGAAGGACGCGATGGTGATCTCCATCGGCGCCGCCGTGTTCGACATGGTTCGGGGCGTGAGCGACACGTTCCACTGGCGGCTGAAGTTCGGTTGCTGGGAAGGCCACGTGGACCCCAAGACCATCCGCTGGTGGATGGAGCAGTCGCAGGAGGCCCGCGAGGCGACCTTCCTCGGAGACGATGACCTGCGTGTCGCCTCGCATGAGGTGGCGATCCAGCTGCATGCGCTGACCAAGAACGCCGACGAGGTATGGGCGAACGATCCGACGTTCGACATAGTGATCCTCCGGGCGTGGTGGGAGAGGCTTGGAGTGCAGGCGCCGTTCCCGATACACTACCGCGCCGAGCGCTCGTGCCGGACGCTGTTCGCGCTCGCCCGCGAGCGGCAGATTGATCTCACTCCTGCCTTCGTGGGGGTGACTTCACATAACGCAGTCGAGGATGCAGCCGCCCAAGCACGCGCCGTGATCCTCGCCAAGAAAGGACTGTGGCCGACGTCATGAAGTGGAAGTCCCGGAAGACTCGTCGCGCTGAGCGACGAGTTGCATTAGCCAAGTGGCACATACTTGACTGCCCCAAGTGGCCGGTCGAGGCCACTGCTGCGCGCACCGGGACGCACCCCATGGGCACCGTGATCTGGCTGGAGCCAGTGGCGTGCCGCATCGATGACGATGGCCTGTACCTCGCGCCGCTCACGATCCTGCTGACGGACCCGTGGGTAGCGGAAGAGGCCGAGCGATACCAGCAGCGGATGCGAATGGCGCAGGGCTTCGGACAGGCTGGAATCCCAGGGCCGCCCGGCCCGATGGGCCCGATGGGCCCGCCCGGTCAGGCTGGATGGACAATCGGTATGGGCCATCAGGGTATCGCCGGCAACATGCAGCAGTACGCTCAGCACCAGGCGGCGCAAGCAGGACTCTTCAATCCATTAGGAGGAATCGGTGGTCAAATTTCCAACCAAGGAACCTGTGCCCCGATGGGAACCCTTCACGGTCCCCTGGTACAGAACAATCAAAACGCGAAGCCACTATCCGTCACTGTACCCAAAACTCCATGACGACCCAGGTGTCATAATCTATCCTGCCGGGACGCTGATCCGCGGCGAACGTGTGGCCCGCGTCCGCATGTGCTACATCAGCGGCGGCGAAGTGATGCACCAGAACTACTACGGTCCCCTGGCCAACGTGGTGACACAGCAACCGGGCGGCTATGAGCCGTTGATACGATGAAGATCTACCCGGACCACAGAGCTATCGTCCTACCCTTCCGGCCAGACATAGAGCAGATCGCGCCCAAGGCGAAGCGCTTCGAGGCGGACGGGCAGTGGTGGCTAGCGCTCCCGCACCGGCTCGAGATCGTGCAGCTGCTGCGGAACATGGGCATCGAGGCACCGTCGCCGATCCTGAACTACTACGACTGGAACAAGGGGCACCCGTTTGAATCCCAGAAGATCACTGCTGACCTGCTTACAGTCAGCAAGCGTGCGTATGTTCTTTCGGAGATGGGCGTGGGGAAGACTCGGGCAGTGCTATACGCATATGACTACTTGCGATCCCTGGGAGTGCTCACTCGGCTGCTTGTCGCAGCACCCCTCTCTACTCTCACGACTGTATGGGAGAATGAGATCTTCGAGAACTTTCCTCACCTGGTAACCGGAGTGTTGTATGGCGATAGGAAAAAAAGAACTCGAGTCCTTGCTCAGCCGGCTGACGTCTACATCATTAACCATGATGGAGTGCAGGTACTTCATAAAGAATTGTTTGAGCGATCCGATATCAATGGACTTGTTGTCGACGAGCTTGCCGTCTATCGGAATTCGCGTTCTGCTCGCTGGCGCTTCATGCGGCCAATTGTCGAACGATCTGAATATGCTTGGGGCCTTACTGGCGCACCAACTCCCAACGCTCCAACCGATGCCTACGGGCAAGTCAAGCTGCTCACTCCCCGGCGTGTTGGCTTCACGTTCAAGTCCTTCCGAGACGCCACCATGCGGCAGGTCACTACATTTAAGTGGGTACCCCGTAAGGACGCCCTCGATCACGTCCACACCGCTATGCAGCCAGCCGTTAGATTCACACGTGAGGAGTGCTTCGACCTCCCTGAGACTACATACTCCACCCGAGCAGTCGCCCTTGGAGCTGCAACTCAAGCAGCGTACAAAAAGATGCTCAATGAATTCCAAGTCCAGATCCGACGGAAAGAAATCACGGCCGCGAACGAAGGCGTGAAGCTCGGCAAGCTACTCCAGCTCAGCGCCGGCTTCGCATACGACTCGCAGGGGCAGGGGCAGTACATCGGCGGCGTGGAACGGATCAAGGAGATAGTCGCGTGCATCGAGCAGACAGAGCACAAGGTAATCATCTTCGCTGGCTACAGGTACTTGGTAGAGCTGCTCGGCGGTGTGCTTGGCAAACTCTATACCGTTGGGATGGTGCACGGCGACGTGCCCAAAGGGCAACGCGACCAGATCTTTATGGCTTTCCAGAAATCTTCAGCTCCGCGGTTGTTGGTCGCACATCCCGGGACCATGGCTCACGGACTGACGCTCACCGAGGCCGCGACCATTATCTGGGCGTCTCCTCTACCGTCACTGGAAATCTACGAGCAGGCGAACGCCCGCATCACTCGTAGCGGACAGAAGAATAAGACTCACATCATTCACATTCAGGCAACCGACGCGGAGAAGCAGGTCTATGACCGACTCAGACGGAAAGCAAAGCTCCAAGGCGCGCTCCTTGAACTCTTCGAGGAAGACGGATCCAAACTGTAACTCACCCCCGCTGGCGGGGCCCGCTCAGTCGGGATAGCCAGATGTGGATCAGCCGGCCAGTACCACAATCGCGATAAACCCCGGCAGTCGGAGCTCGTCGTACTTGCGCTCGCGGCAAAACCTCCCGGCGGGTGATCCGTCCGGCGGGGTCGAAAGGCCCCGTTGTTTCTTACATCAACATAGGAGATAGATGATGGCTATAAAGATGGATGACGCAATCGGTGCGTACCTGAAGCTGCGCACTGCACTGGCGGCACTCAAGGACCAGCACAAGGTCTCTGAGGGAGAGCTGCAGAGCAAGCTCAATAAGCTCGAAGCGTTCTTTCTGGACTTCCTAAACAAGTCAGGTACTGATAACATCGCCGTCCGCGATGTCGGTACCGTCTTCAAACAGGATGTGCATAGTGTCAAGATCAACGACTGGGATGCTGCCCTCACCTGGATCAAAGACAACGGCGCCTGGGAATTCCTAGAGAAACGCCTCGCCAAATCAGCCGTGCAAGACTTCGCTCAATCAACCAACGAACTGCCTCCCGGCGTGGAACTGTCCACGACCGTAGAGGTTCGCATTCGTAAATCGTAGGAGTATTCAATGTCTCAGGAAGTCCAGGTGTTTCAAGAGAACACCTCACTCGCGCCCACCGAAGCGATGAAGGCCCTCGCGGCCACGCAGATGGTGGACGATCTCGCCGGCGGTATGTCCGGCAACTACGCCATCGTCTCCATACGTGGGGGCAAGTGGCGCATCAAGTTCCACGGCGACGAGAACCCCATCGTGGATCGCAACGGCGAGCCGGTGCCCAGTCTCGAGGCTGTGATCATCAAAGCCAACCCGTTCCTCACCAAGCAGTACTTCAAGGGCGGTTACGAAGATGGCGACGCCTCTGCGCCGGTATGCTACTCGACTGATGGCAAGGTGCCGGCGGCTGGCGCACCTGAGAAGCAACATACCAATTGCGCTCTATGCCCTCAGAACAAGTTCGGCAGCCGGGTCACAGACACTGGTGTGGAAGTTAAGGCGTGTCAGGACAACCGTAAACTGGCTGTCGTCCCCCTGGCCGACATCGAGAACACCGCGTTTGGTGGCCCTATGCTGTTCCGTGTCCCCGCCTCGGCCCTCAAGGGCCTGGTTACGCTGGGGCAAACGATGAAGTCCCGCGGCTACCCGTACAACGGCGTGGCTGTGCGGCTCGGGTTCGACATGGACGTGAGCTACCCCAAGCCGACTTTCAAGGCGATTAGACCGCTGACTGAGGCTGAATTCGCCAAGGTAGCCGAGTTGTACAGCTCGGCGGCAGTCGAGCAGGTGCTCGGCGGCGAGGCGGCGGCTTCGGGGGCAACTGCTACTACACCGACTGCCCCGGAACAGGCCAAGGTCGACCCGGACTTCGAGCAGCCGGTGGCTACTCCCATCCCGGTAGCGACTGCTCCCGCTCCGGTAGCAGCCGCAGCGCCCGCGAAGCCCGCGAAGCCGGCCTCCAAGCCACGTACGAAGCCCGAGGCGCCCAAGACGAATGGGATCACCCTTGGTGCCGCGGCTCCTGCAGCGACCTCCCAGCCGGCTCCTGTGCAGCCTGTGGCAGCAGCAAGTCCGGCAGCGACACCGAACCTGCAGGACGACATCTCAAGCATCCTGGCCGAACTCAATGCTGAGTAACAATGAAAAAGTTCTTCGAGCGGGTCCTGCCAGATGGGGGGTCGTATAGCCTACTCGCGCTGAGCAAGGGGTCACCGCCGCTAGAGCTGAACGGGATACCCACGTTCGATGCCCTGGTGCACCGGGCTACCCAGGCCAGCACGAGTCCGCTAGACGTCTACTATGCGGTTGGTTCCTACAAGCCATCTGGACGGCGGGGTGAAGAGGCGCTTGCGAAACGCGCCCTCTTTCTCGATCTCGATGCTAAGGACTTCGGTTCTAAAGCTGGCACCCTTACGGCACTTAACACATTCGTACGCAGTGTGGGCCTACCAGCTCCGGCCATCGTGGTCGATTCGGGTGGTGGATACCATGTCTACTGGCCGTTTGCGGAACCTCTGGAGGTGGCCGCTTGGCGAGCTCTGGCCCTGGCGCTCAAAGCGGCATGTAAGTCAACTGGCTTCGACGCCGATCCTACCGCTACCGCAGACGCTGCGCGCGTTCTACGGATACCCGGGACCCTTAATCACAAATACATACCGCCGCGTCCTGTTCAAGTGCTACAGGATACTGGCGCGGTGTTTGAACCCGCGGATCTTTTTCGTGCCCTCCAGCCCCAACAAGTTGCCCTGGCCGATACCGCCCTCCCCGTACCAAAGAGTGCACTCGATACAAGTATCAACGACGACCTCGCAGGGGGGACATCGTATGACCCGCTTACTAGCACCGAAGTAGAGTCGATGCTGAAGGCGATCGTTATCCCCTCGACGGGTAACGAGCGCCGCAATACGTGGACTCTGGTGCTCGCGGCCCTGAAAGACTGGGACCAGGGCGAGGAAGGTTTCAAGCTGGCAGACGCTTGGAGTTCGTCCCAGGCTGCGTACCGCGGCACCGCCGACGTGCGCAAGACCTGGGACTCTTTTGTCCGTTCCGATGGACCCAAGGTCACGATTGGAACCATCGTCAAGATGGCGAAGGACGCTGGCTGGTCGGGACCTGTCGCGGAGGATGATCATGACGTCGTCGATGTCAGCTCTCAAGGGTTCATTGCGGAGGCTGTACGCGCTGATGTTCGCGCGCAGGAGTCTCTGGCGCGAGGCCGCAATCGCCTTACGATTGAAGAAGCCCGATCAACTCTCACCTCCGATTTTATATATGTCGAAAACCAAGGAACTTATTACTCTATCGGCAGACGGAACTGTCTGGGTAAGGAAGTCATCGACGACCTCAACGCCTGGCGCATGCCACGAAGCAGCAACGGAGCATCGCTCTCTGCGGTCACCATCCTCAAGAATTCTCCCAACACTCGGCAGGTGGACTCACTGGGCTTCGCGCCTGGTCAGAGCTTTGTGTTCTCTGAGAACAACCGTCGTTACGTCAATCGGTATGTGGATCCGCCACCTGAAGTGGTCCCGGCAAAAGCAGAGGCTGAACTGTTTCGAGATCTCTGCGATTACCTTTTTCCCCGCCCGGGGGATCAAGCCTTCAAGCGCTATTGGCTGCAGTATATGGGGCACGTCGTACAGAAACCGCAGACCAAGATCGCTACGGCGCTTCTTTTCATCTCTGAGAAGGAAGGTATCGGCAAGACCCTCGCCCTCTACGACATCCCCCGTCTCCTGGTGGGAGTAGACAATGCTACGAAGGTTACAAATGATGACCTTGAAGGTCGTTTTACAGGCTACCTGGGAAACGCCCACCTCCTCCATCTTGAGGAGATCCACGTCAACGGTCACTGGAGCTCTTCTAAGATTGCCAACAAGCTCAAGGCTGTTATTACAGACGCTACTGTGCGAGTTGAGCAGAAGGGACTCGACGTGTACAACATACCGAATCGTCTTGTCGTTACTGCCACGTCGAACTATAACGATGCTATGTTCATCTCCTCCAGACAGGAGCGACGATGGGGAATCTATGAGCTTTCACCCGATCGCGCCTATAGTGAATCCCAGCACCGCAAATACTTTGACCTCATCCACCGTTTCCTGGCGAGCGACCGGGCGGCAGGAGTTCTACGTTTCATCTTTGGACGTATCAACCTCGCTGGCTTCAACCCACAAACCCCCCCACCGATGACGCTGGCCAAGCAGCGCATGAGCGTGCTGTCGATGTCAGAGGAATGCCAGGTGATTCATGATGCTATGGCAAATGGTCTCACACCGTTTCATCGTGACCTATTTCAAATCGATGAGGTGCGCGGACTGCTTAAGACGGAACTCAATAAAGTTGTTTCCTCCAAGTGGGCCGCCCAGCAGCTTCTGCGAGTCGTGCCGGATGCAACGATGACACGTACACGAATTGGCCAGGGAGTAGTTCGAGTCTGGTGCTGGAAGAATCAGTCCCAGTGGAGGGGCGTTATCGGTGACACCATTAAGAAAGAGCTCGAGCGTTAGTAGTTCACGAGCTCGTTTGCGCGCGGATCCCGCGTAGGCTGTCCGGTCGCAACTGCTTCCTGTCCCTTCACTCCCACCTGGGCCCGGCGGAAATCCGAGTAGGAGATCTTGTGACCCGGGTTCAACGTGTTGAAGTGTTGTATCCGATCCATGATCGAACCCTTCTGACCCTCGGGCGAAGTCATGTACTGGCTGATCAGCTCGAACTTGCGCTGATCCTCCCATGCCTTGTACCCGCGCACTGTCCCCTCACGCTCCTGCACATTGGCCACACCCGATGGCTTGAGGCCGAGCGCCTGCCACACCGCGGCGCCGGCTGACGGCGGCGTGAGCTGCGCACCCAGGGTAGATTGACGTCCGCTGGAGTAGAGCTGCCAGGCTTTCTGCACGTCGTGCATCGCCTTGATGGGCACCATGTGCATGAAGCCGCCGAGCATGTCGCCACGCTCAAAGGCGTCCCGCGCACTGGTGTACTGATCGGCAACCATCTGAGGCATCGGGCCCAGCATGGTGCCGGCGAACGCCATCAGCTTGTCCTTCGTCGAGCCTAGGAGGTCAGGAGGATCATGTAGGAACAGATCCGATAGACCCATGCGTGACGAAAGATCGAAGCCAAGCAGACGAGGTAGGCCGCCAGTGATTGCTTGTACCGCAGCTGGGCCCACCAGATCAGAGACGAAGTGACGAATCGAAGTGTCGAGGTCAAAGTAGTTATCGGGGTCATTGAAGAGCTTGTTGTATGCGTAGACAGCCAGGCGCACCGGCTCGAGTACTGCACCCTTGATCACGCCGGCGAAGATCGACGTGCCGAGCACCATGCCCGCCACAGTCTTCGCCGCCTCAGCGCGCGACTTGGTCTCAGCATACACCATGTTCTTGATGTTGGAGTACAGCAGGTGCGCCATGCCCTGGGTGTAGGTCCGGAACATCGTGATCGAGTTGAAGTTGCGCCCCACCATCTTGAAGACCCGGCTCTTGTTCCCCTGGCCGTAGTCCATGTGGGTCTCCTTTACGAAGTCCAGCGCCTTACTGAGGTCACCACCAGTAAGCTCAAGACCCGCCAGACCCGTGGAGATGCGATTGAATACATCCGCCATGTGAGGTAGTAGGCGGGCATAGTCGAACGCACGCGTTCCCACATTGCCAAAGAGTCCCTTACCCTGAGCCATGTTTCCAAGCTCAGCGTAGAACGAGGACTGTAGGAGGCCCCGGTCCATGAGTTGCGCGAGATGGGAATTCTCACCCTTGGCCCACTTAGCCAGGCGCGGATCTTTCTGAACTGCACGGAGCACCGCCTCTTCAATCCGATTACCGTTGAAGTGCGCGTCAGTTCCCGGAAGCCCATAGAGGTGCTCCATAAAAGCCTGGTGGAATGCAGGGCCCGAGACTACTCGCATCGCGTGTCCGAAGGAACTGAACGTCTTGCCGTAGCCCCAGCGGGCGCCTGCCACAGGCATGGCGGTTGTAAAATTCTGCGTCATCCAGATCCCTGCGTGGGACGGACTCGCGAGGAAGTTCATGAACCCCAGCTTCGCCATGGCACTGTTGAGCGCCGACTTCGGCTGGCCGTACTGCGAGATGTCCTGGGTGAGCCGCTTGTTGAGCTCGTCCATCACCTGGCCGCGGCGGGTAACGGTCTTCTGATCGACGCCGCCCTCCGGGTTCTTCGCCATGTCGCGGATCTTGCCGAGCGCCTCGCCGGCCTTGAACATGGTCGACAGGTGGCTGGTGTTCCATGCCAGTGACTGGGCATGCTCCGCGAAGTTGCGTCCCATCTCCTCGGGTTTCACACCACCGCTACCCTTGCGGGCGAGCTTGGAGGCTGCGTAGGCAGACCGGCTGGCCAGGATAGACGTGTAGGTCTTCTTCAGCGCGGCCACCAGGGCGTCAGTCTCCGGGCCAGCGCCATTGCGAGTGAGCCGGCGGGTGGCTTCGGCAACAACGTTCTGGACTCCACCAGCAAGTGGGGTGGAATTCTCTGAAAGAACTTTCTGTGTGACGGGGCCAACATCGAAGCCCTGACGGCGCAGTGCCTCAGCGTGCTCCTGAGCCTCCACAGCGTTCGAGTGCATGCTGACGTAATCAGCCTTGTAGTTGACATTGAACTTGCCTCCGAGCTCCTCGATCTTGGCGGTGCTCTTTGGCGACAGCGCGCGGATCTTATCAGAGAACGCCTGGGCCTCGGCCTTGGTACCGAATGACCGGTCACCTTCTGGCTTGACCTGCACTACGAGATCTCCGTGCCGCCCCAGGTGGAAGTACGGCCCGTCGATCTGGTGGAGACTCGCGGTGTTGTTGAGCGAGTCGATCAGCCCCTTGTTGCGGTCGCCAACATCAATCAGCTTGCCCGTGCCTACCAGCGACTCATAGTCACCCGGGCTGCGCGCAGAATACAGGAGCGCGCGTTGCGCCTGAGTAACATCCCGGTCACTGTAGCTGTCCAGCGATACGTCAATAGCAGCGCGACGCATCTGTTTCGTAGCCCATTCATTCCAGTCGCGCTCCTTCGTGTAGACGCCCTGCGCCTCGGGCGAGAGCTTGTTCCACCGCGCCGTGAAGTCGTCGTAGCGAGCCTGGAACTTCGGCTCAGCCTGGATGCTCACAGACTGCAGATGCGGTGCCTTGGTGGGATCGATCCCCCAGATGGTGGTGTCCCGCTGTAGTGCGCCAAGGCGGCTGTCCTCGTCCTTTCCCAGGAAAGAACGGTCCCTGGAAATTTCACCGGCACGACCCAGCATCTTGCCCGAGATAACGGCCTTCTGCTGCTCGGTGTTAGCCAGTTGGTTCATCGGATTCAGGTGGTCGTCGCTGCCGAACCAGTGCGAGTTGGTTCTCAGGATCTGGTCGTGAGTCTCATCCGCAAGGACGACACGGCGGACCGCAGCCGGCACCCGGCCGCGTACAGAGCGATTGAAGTCCCGTGCAGTATCTGCGGCCCTGTCTCCAACCGTGCGACGTAGCTCCCCTTCATGAGGTAGCGCCCTCTGAGGTTTATCAGCCATCGCATGCTGAATGACCTGGAGCGCAGCTGCCGTACGACTCGGATGATTGAGTGGGATTGCTTCACCGTTGAACTCCTTGTCGGCGCCCATAATCTTCCCGGTGACATCCAGGATGTTGTCGAACAGCTGTCCCTGGCGGCCAGACTTCATACCGAACAGGCCGCGGATCGCATCCGCCAGCTGGTGCAATATCGGACGCAGCTTCTCTCCGGGCTGCCGATAGTTCTCGGAGTCCATCAGGAACTTTTTGAAGCTCGGGTTCGTCAGCGCCTCGGACATAAACTCGTACGGATTCTCCATGCCGTACATGTCATAGATCTTTTCCAGGGGTCCCTGCTCGAGATGCATGTAGACCTCGCGCTCCTTCGCGATCTGATGTAGACGCTCGATCTCCTTGGTGAATGGATGATTCGGGTTGGCGCGCATGAAGCGTACGGTTGCGCCGTGCACTGCTTCATGCAGGAGGATTTGGTACGGCGGTATGCCCTTGCTATTCTCGCCGGCGCGGATCTGAATTTCTTGTCGTCCATCGCCGGGAAAGTACGAGTGCATACCCAGGTCTTCGGTGGGACCTGCCTGCGCATCCAGGACGCGGCTTCGCGAGTAAACCGCCATGTCAGGTACGACATTGCGTATCGCCTTCGCGATGCTGCCAATGATGGCGCTATCCTGGTGCCCCTCCGCAGTGCCGATGATCTGGTCCAGCAGGCGGTGCAGGCTCATCGGCGTGTTGAGATCCATCACGTCGTGCAGCATCCCGTGGAACCCTGATTGATCCAGACGCGTGGCGAGCGGAGTCACCAGGCGCTGTGCGGAGGCAGGTGCCGTGCGCATCGGATTGTCATATCGTTGATCGTTGAATTCTTCGTCGACTTCTTCGTCTCGAGTCTTCGGCCGAGCGCGATCGCGGGCCTCTCCTTCATGATAGGCAACCATGGTCTCGACGTCGTCGGTGCTCAGGTGCGGCTGCACTTCCTGTATGAGCTTCGTCAGACGATCACGCGCCACCTTGCGTGCAGGCTCATCTTCAGCCTTGACCAGTGCATCGCCGGCAGCCTTGAGCTTCACCACCTCGCCGGCGGTAACTTTGCGCGGCTTGGTCTCATCGGGGACATCCTCGATGACCTTGACCTTCGGCTCATTTGATTTTGTTTCTGATTTCGTAGCTGCACTACGATTCTCGCGTTCTTTCAAAACGCGCGCCTTGATCTTCTCGCTCTTGTTGGGCAGCTCCGGAGGCGACGGTGTGTGCTTGGGGTTCATCAACCCCTCAGCGGCATCCAACATATTCTTGGCATGCCAGTCCATCATGGAGTGGCCGATGCCCTGCCCCTTACCCATGGCCTCTTCGGACTTCAGGTCGAGCCGCGCCACTGCGCGCGCAGCGTCGGCCGCTGCCTGCACACGCGACTCATCGGCGAGACCGCCCTCGTGCGCGGCCTTGGCAGCAGCCATGAGCTGCCGCGCGAACGCTGCGATGTTGCCAGCGCGATCTTTCACCGAGCCTGCGCGCTTCTTTCCTTCAGGCGGGACTTCGCTCTGCTTGAACTCTGCGCGCACCTGGTCAAGGTGTTGGAACGCAACTGGTATGTTGTTAGTATTTTCGGTATTGCTCGCGGGCTGCTCTCGTATATCTTCGTGCCCACGAACGGATTCGGCTTGTGGTGCAGAAGCCACAGGCTCAGCCGGGGATTGTCGCACGGGCTCGGGAGCAGGTGCAGTCTTGACGGGCGCTTCGGGGGGCGCCTCTTCCTTGACAGTCTGCCCACGAACGATAGCTTCCTCCGGAACGTGTACCACAGTGCCGGTAGGCTCCCCCTCGTGATCGACCAGCATCACCGGCCGCTTCCCTTCCTTGGCCTCGCCCTGGACTATGGCCGCGCGCTCGCCGCCGCCCGTCCGGATGATCACCCGTTCTGGGCCTGCAGCTGGCTTTTGTAACTCTTCTGGTGCGGCCGTAACCGGTTTGGGCTTCTCAGCGGCCTCTGGCGCCACCGGAACGGCCCCCTCACTCGGCCCCGGAGCGACGCCGATCTCGGCAGGTGGGGCTTCTGGTGAAGCAACTCCAGCCTCCCGACGGGCCAAAGCCTCTGGCATGGTCGTGACTACGGGGGTCTTGCCCTCCTGAGCCATCTCCTGGGCGCGAGCCTGGACCTCCTCGGGCTTGACCAGGCTCTCGGACGCCACGGCGCCCTCGGGCGTCTTGCCCTGCACAACCATGGTCGCTTCGTTCGTCTTGCCGCCACCAGCGCCGGTGAGCTCACCCAGCACGGCCTGCATGTCGGGGTTGGACTTCTTCAGCGCGCGAGCCGCCTTGGCGCCTTCAGGTCCATCGACCAGGAGCACGCCGCCCTTGCCGTCGAAGTTCCGCATCTGCTGGGTGCCCTGAGCCAGGTCAGCCAGACCGTCGGGGCCGAGCGCCACCCTGTTCTCTGGGCTCAGGTACACCGCCTTGCGCGCGGTCTTCGGATCTTTCATGTCCGCGACCTGAGCCTTGAGGTCAGCTATCGGTTCCGCAGTCGGATGGTCGGCGGGGCGCGCGCCGGTGAACTGCACCGGGCTCCCCGTATTGTCGATGGCAATGCCACCACCAATATCAGCGGGCGGCGGTGGCTCCGCGCCCACCTTGCCAGGCTCGCCCTCCGGGGGAGGCATGAGCTCGGGCGGCAGCGTGCCGCCACGATCAATGAATCCTTTGGAGTTCTTCGGCTTAGCGAGCCAGCCGAAGATACCGCCCATCAAGCCAGAGGTGATCAGGCTCGCAGGATCAGTCGGGTCGATCTTGTCAGCTGCATCTCGATATCCACCGCTACGCAGGATTCCCTGTGCGGCCCACTCGGACGCTGCACTCACGCCCGCGGCGAATGTCCCGTTGGCGAGCACACGCTTGATTACGCTGGGGCTCTTGAACGGCACGGACATGCCGGCCGCGTTCGCGATAAGATTGGTCGCCACCAAGGCATAGGTCGTCTTGAGGTCCTGCCCAGCGTCCACCGATTCGGTGCCGGCATTCATCGCCGCCTGGCCCATGTAGGCTTCCGGGCCTAGGGCCAGGGGCGCGAGGCCGGCGATACCACCGGCAACAATCTTCGCACCCTCACTCGTCTGCTCCGCGTTGCGTGCGGAGTTCTCCTGGTAGTATTTGATCGCAGGATCGTACGTGTCGGCGATGGCCTTGAAGCCGGCGTCGGCGCGCGCGTCTGAGTCACCGGGGAGCAGGCGGTTGCCGGTGTTGGCAAACACACCCCAGCCGAGATTGCTCAGACCCTTGCCAGTGGCGGCCAGACCCTCGCCGAGCTTGTTGCCGAACTCATCCCAGAAGCCCTGCATGGTGCCGGGTGTCTTCTGCTCGGTCTTCGTCTTTACCGGGCCATGCCACTGCATCTCCTGAGCGTTAGCTGATGGGCCTTCGTCACCAGGCGCTTGAGCGGTCGGGGACGGCCCCGCACCCATGACGCCAACCACAGAGGCGTTGGGACTCGGACCCATGGTCGGGGGAGCGAGCTGGGCATCGGTGAATCCTTCGGATTTGAGGTCGCTGACGGAACGGGCTCGAGCCTCGCCGGTCGTCTTCGGACCGCCCGTAAGAGCCTGGTGGGCTACCGCCTCAGCACCGCTCAGGAGCTGCTGCGAGCCTTCGTCAGGGAGAGGGACTGCTACCACTTGACCCACCTTGATCAGCGGCATCCATCGCAGCCGTCTGGTCAGGTGCGCCGCCAGGGAGAACTTGATTCGGCTGTGATCCGCCGCCCATTGTCGCGCCTAGGACAGCCAGCCACTGCTGCTTCGCGCGCTCGCCGCCAGCGAGAGCAGCACCGGAACCTTCATCCATCGGATAGGTCTGCCAGCCGCCGCCCTTCTCACCGCGGTTGATGACGCCGCCCTTGCCGCCTGACGGGCTGCCCGTCCAGATGTGCAGCACGCCGTTGCCCTGCGCGTCCCGGTCGACGAACACGTTCGGTACGTTGCCCTTGCCCTGCGCGCGTGCGGCGGGGCTCGGGTCGCCCTCGGCCGGATGCGTCTGGCCGGTGGCCTTGTATGCCTGCCACGCGATCAGCGCAGCCTGCCGCGCGGGCACGCCCTTCGCGGCGAGGCCGGTTGCAGTCGCCTGCAGCTTGGCGTAGTCCTCACCGCTCACCTGCTGCGAGCCTTCCATCGCGCGCGTGTTATCGCGGACGTTCTTGCCAGCGGCAGGGCTGAGCGAATTCGGGTCCTGGGTCTTCAGCGGCCCGAGCAGGATGTCGTCCATGGCAGGACCGACCTGCTTCACGTTGGCCGACAGTGCCGGATCGAGGTTCTGACCGCGGAGCATCCTGATCGAGAACTGTGCCGCCGCAGCCTTGGCACGATCCATATCGCCGGCAGCCAGGTCCTTGTAGTTCTGTGAGCTGACACGCTGGAGCTCGGCCTGCCCACGCTCGAGAGCTCCCTGACCGGAAGCCGCGATGCCTTGTCCGCGGTACAGCTGACCCTGCGCAGTCATCTTCTCGGCGGTCATCTTTGCGTATGCCGCACGCGAGTCCATGATGAGCCTGCCGATCGACAGCGGGTCGAGCGCGGCCTGTCCGATCATCGCTATGTGCTGTGCATCCACAGGCTGCATGTTGGGTTGCGCGCCAGCGCCGCCCTGATCAGTCGGCTGCCCGTTCTTGTCGAGGTACGGGAAGATCGGGTTCTGGTACATCAGCTGACCGCCGACCTTCTGAGTCTTCAACTCCTGGCCGTCGGGGATGTAGTAGTACATGTTCTTGAGGGCCTTCTCGACCGCAGGCATGTTGCCATTCTGCATGGCCACTGCCGCGGCGCCGGCCTCACGCATGATGTGCGTCTGGAGAAAGCTCGTCGTCATGTTGTTCATGGCGGCATAGACCGCCTGCGGATCGTGTCCGGCCATCGCAGCATGCGACGCTGCCAGGCTCGCGAGCTGATCCTGGTTGTCGTACCAGCTGGCCGACAGTGAGTGCGCCGGCTTACCAGACTCCTCGGGGCTGTCCGACGGAACGCCCTTCATCGCAGCCGGGTTGTTCTGCGCATCCTGCATAGCAACGTTCGGGTTCGCTTGCGCCGACGGGACTGCCTCGCGCCCCTGCGGCTCGCCCTTGTCGTTCAGCGATGCACTCGCAAGTCCCTGGTAGTACTTCACACCGGCCGGGCCGAGGCCCATCATCATTTCCCGAGGGTCGACCTGTGGCGGCAGAGACCCGGGCGCACCGGCCATCCCGGGTGGAGTTCCCGGAGTGGCTTGTCCTTGCGGGGGTCCAGCCATGGGTTGGGGCGGAGCGACCTGACCGCCCGGCGGACCAACTCCAACCGAACCGCCATCGGCAAATCCACGCCAGCCGCCGCCCGCAGCAATATTAGGAGGCTGCTGACCCTGGGTGCCTGCGGAAGTGACTTGACCCAACGCTGGGTAAGCCGCGCTAGGAATGACTGGTCCGCCTTGAGCATAGCCATGTCCCTGAGTGAACGTGTGTTCGTTGAAGGCGTTCGTCGGCACCGGGTCAATACCTGCCGGGCCGCCCATCTCAAGTCCCTGCGGCTGAGAGCCGGGAGCGCCTACTGCACCGGGTGTGCCAGGTGCGCCGCCAGTGGGTTCTTGTACCGGAGGTGCCTGCGGTCCCTGCGGCGCGGCCTGCGGCGCCTGCGGGGTGGGTATCGGTGCTCCAGGAAGCACGGTCTGTCCAGGATGACCGCTGAGGTGATGCACTGCCTCACCGATCTTGCTGAAGAAGCCAGCCAGACCCTGCGGTTGGCTGAGCGTGTTGAGCTGCTGCTGTGCGTCAGCGCGGTTCTGTTGGTCCTCTCCGTACCCTGGATCGCCACGATCCTTGGGGGCAACGGCTAGTACATGGCTCGCAGCTTGCCGCGCCTGGAGCCGCTTCTGCTGCTGACCCGCCTGGTATTCTTTGTCGACACGATACGCGCCCTTGATCTGCTGACCCGTGTTGAAGCCTCCCGATATGCCGGACATGAAGCCACCACTCGGGGTGCCGGTGTAACCAGCCTGTCCCAGGAGTGCATTGGGCTGTGTCTGGGCCGGCGGGAGTACGCCGTACTGCGTGTAGGTGTTGGGCGGAACATAGCCTGCCCACTGCGACGCATTCTGTTGCGCCAGAACTTGATTCGGTTCGGGAAGAGCGCCAGCCATCTCAGTGTCCTCGCGTCGTCATCGCCATGGGCGGAGGCGGCAGAGCACCGTGCTGCGCATGCATGTCGGCGCGGGCCTTGTCCATCTGCTTGTACCAGTACTCGTGGCCCTTCCACGCGGCGACGTCGTGCGGGATGACGAACTCACCCGGCGTGAGCCACGCGGGCTTGGTGTCGGTCGAGCCAGGGATTGGCGAATTCGGGAGCGCGCCCTGCTGAGCGACCGGGCCGCCGCGAGCCATCATGCCTGACATCATTCCGGCAGCAGCACCGCCGCCTCCGCCGCCGCCCTTGCCGGCGCCGAATCCCTGGACGAAGTCCTGGTTGACGGCAGCCATGGGCGAACCCTGGAAGTTACCCAGCTGAGCGCCGCCGGCGCCCGGTGAGTTACCGCCGCCACCGCCGCCCTGCGACGGAGCGTTCGGAACCGCGTTCACTGGCATCGCGCCGCCATCCCAGTTACCAGATGCCTGATTGACCATCGGGTTGGCGTAGTTGCCTGCAAGCGGGCTGGGCGCGGAGCCGGGACTACCGATCGCGCCGGGCATCCCCGGAGCGTTGCCATACCCTGCGTTCGCGACGCCGGTCATGTCCATCATCGTGGGGCCCTGCATCCCGTAGTAGCCGCCCACGGGGCCGCCCATATCGTAGTTGTTGGGCAGCTGTCGCGGTAGAACTCCGCCACCCGAGAACGGTGCCACAGGAGGCTGCTGTGCCATACCCAGATGCTGAGATGGGTGGCCCACAGGGCCGCCGCGCGCGTAGCCGGGGACCACCCCGCCTCGCTGGAAGTTGCTCGCGAAGCCGCCCGCCATACCCAGGGCGGTACCGACCGCCGACCACTTGCCGTTGTCGCGGGCGGCGTTCGCCTGCTGCTCGGTGAGCTGCTCGTTGTACTGCTGGCCGGCGATACCTGCCGAAGACTGGTTGGCGTTGTTCGCGGTGCCAAGGTACGTGTTGGCTGCTGTGAGGTTGTTTATCCCAGCGGCGTTTGTCTGGTTCTGGTTGCCCACCATCTGGGTACCGATGCCCGAGCCCGCCTGCGCGCCGGTCGTGCCCGCCTGCCCGACCTGGAGGCCGAGCTGGTTCGCACCCTGTACTAGCCCTCGTCCGGTGGCCTGAGTCTGCAGGTAGGACTGGTTAGCCGCATTAGCATTGTTGGCAGCTCCCTGAATTCCCGCTTGCGTAGTGAGTGCGGAGCCGTGTACGGATGCAGGATCCACACCCTCAGAGGCCAGAGCCGAGCGCTGATTCGCCAGCGAACTCTGCAGAGAAGCGTTCTGATCTGCGACCGCCATCCCCTGGAGCTGCTGGACATTCTGGTCATTGGTGTAGTCCTTCGCCTGCTGCACCTGCTGTTGCTGCAGGGGCATGAAGTTCTGGTTGTAGCTGTTGAGGTTAGCGCCAGCCGTCTGGTTGACCTGGTTCATCATCGGCGTGTTGGCGCCGTTGACCTGGCTCAGAGTGTTCTGAGCGTTCTGGTTGTAAGCCTGAGCGGTGTTGAACGTCTGCCCGGCGTTGCTCGTGGCAGTGTTGAACGTCTGGTTGGCGTTCCCTATGTTCTTGGAAAGATCAGGTGCGCCCGGTGATTGGTTGCCGCTGCCGCTCATTATTTTTGTTCTCGAAGAGCCAGGGACATTCGTTCCGGTACATCACGTACCAGTGCAGCGCACCACTAGGATGCGCGCCAGGGACGGCTAGACGTTCCGTGAAACCCAGTCTACCAGCGATTTCAAGGGACTGCACGTTCTTGGACTGGATGACACCGATGAGGCAGTTGTAGCCCCACTGGCAGTACGGAACCCAGAAGCCGCGGCGCAGGAGAGTCAGGTTGATCCCACCGGGCTCAGAGGCCACGTGGAACATGCAGCTCGAGTCTTGGTGGAAGTCGTAGCCGAAGGCTGCAACCAGCTCACCATCGACCTCACGGGCAATCCCGTGGAAGTCCGCCACACGAACAAGCCCCGAGCGCGCCGCCATCCAGGTGTAGACGCGCTCGGGGTCTGCGATCAGTCGATCAGAAGCCAACGGCCATGAACGACACAGTGTCGCCTGAAACTACGGTGGCCGCATTCGAGCTGCAGCTGGTCGTAGTCGATGACGCCTGTCCGATATGGTCAGCCGGCGTGGTCAGGTCCTCGAACTCGCAGTGATACCCGTTCGGGGCAGCGACAGCGAATGTGAGTACCGTGGTGCACGTGGTCACAGCACCGCCAACGATAGTGCCCGTAAAGGCGCCGCTGACGATGGTACCGCGCGTACCGCACGATCCAGAGACAACCGGGCCTGCCACGGCACCGCCGTCGATCAGAACACCGTGGAGGGCTTCGCCGCCCGTCGCCGGGTTCCAGCCGAAGTACGAAGCAGCGCCGAAGGCCGACATGGCAATCAGGGCGGTGAGAGCAAGCAGGAAGCGTTTCATGGTCGAGTACCTTTGCAAAGGGGAATGGGGGTGTACGTACCGGTCAACTATACATCAACGCATGAACGGAGGTCGAGACGGATATGCCGGCTTGATCCCGGCGTCCTTAACTGCATGAGCCCGGGCCATATCCACGGGCGGGAGGTGGGCGCGGTCGGGAAGAACTGGGCCGCCCCGCTCGTAGCCGGCGGTGCTTCTTCCGTGGGCGCGGGCGATGTCCGCGGCGGCGAACTTCTTGCCCACGCTCTGGGGGATGCCCAGGGTGGAGTGCCCGCTGGCGGCGGCGAACATGGCCTTCTGCTGTTCTCGGCTGACGGTAGGCATCAGTGGTTCCCGGCAACGTTTTGTGATTTTTCGTACGTGCGCAAACTGAACCCCAGTCCCAGCATACCCGACATCGTCGCCTGCATCCATGGGTTGTTCAGGGCCGGCAGATCGACAGGGTGCCCGGAGAGGGCCGCTACCCAGTTGACCAGGGGACGAACGATACAGTCCATCCCGAGCGCAGTCCCGCAGATCCAGCCGACGTAGGGACGCCAGCCGGCAACGAACAGCGACGTGCTCGCGGCCTCAACCTTGTTGATGTCGGTCTGCGCCGAGGTGACAGCCTGGATCTGTGCCAGCTCTTCAGCGACAGCTCCCTGAGTGACCATCAACTGCAGTTGCGCCTGCGCAGCAGCCGCTGCCGCCTTGTCCGGGATCAGCTTGTTGATCATGCTGAGGATCGGACCGGCGATTATGTTCCAGATTGGCACGGGTATTGTCCTGTGAGTAGATAGTTCGAGAGACGAAGAGAACGGCGGGCGCCGACTTCGACAGCCCACTTGCTGGTGATTAGTTGGTCGGAGGCTTCCTTCCAATCTTGATTCGCGATAGCGGCCCGGCATAGGCGAAAGCCGAGCCAGTGCTTGACGCCCATATTGAACACAAGCTCGACCACCGCGTTTTGCCGGCAAGGGGTGTCAAGAAGCGACCAATCACTAAGGAGCTGCGTCTCTGCTTGTGCCTGCTCAAGATCCTGCGCGAGCAGTGCGTCAGCAGTAACCTGAGTGATCTCGTGTCCAGACCAGTCGATCGTCTGGTCAAGCTCGTGGCCATATCCAATGGTCCACAGGCCGAGCGAGTCTCTATACGCAACAAGACGGCAGCCCTCCGCACCCTTAACGTCCGTGATTAGCCGCGCGTCGATCATCGTCTATCTTCTGGTTGAGGACGTCGATCTTGCCGTCGATGCGAGTGACGGTGTTGACGACAGTCTGGATGTCGTTGTGAGTCTGACGCTGGCTGTCCCACAGAGCCTTGAGTTGCTGGGTGTGATTGTCCACTTCGATCCCGACGCTGTACGCCGAGAGCAAAGTATGACCGCCCCATCCGAGCAGTCCCATGACGACCGGTATGATCAACCCCTTCACAGTGATCCTTTCGAGTGCCTTCTGCAGGTTCATGTTCTTATGTCTGTGTCGGCTGGACCATATCACGTCGAAGCTCATCGGCTGTCTCCGCCATCGTGAACGAGTAGACGGGGACGTTCCCTACAAGCCTCACCTGCCAGGCGTCGCTCTTGAAGCCGCTCGGCAGACGAATGATCTGTTCCGTAGAGATAGTGTACTGGAAAAGGGTGTACCACGTCGAAGTCAAATCTCTGGCTTGAATCAATACGTTGACGCCGCCGGCGGAGTTCGAGTACTGGCCAAGATTGTAGAGCTCCGATCCACCCAAGGGGTTACGGATCTCGGGCGGCGGGATATACCCCGAAATAGGTGGGAAGGCAGGCTGCGCGAGCGTGCGCACACCGTTGATCGGGAATGAGTCGATCGGGCTCAGCTTCTTGAGGATGCGCCGGCCATTGTAGTTCGTGTAATCGCTCAGCTGTGAGGCCGAGATCGTGATCGTGCTCGGCTGGAACTTCAGGCGGAACGCGCCGAAGTTCACTGGTTTCATCAGGTCGAACTGCTTCGACTGCCAGGTGTACGTATACGGAATGCTGGCTGGCGGGTCCCACAGACGCACCTGGTTCGACTGGAGCAGATACACATCTCCCGAGTACGCATCCTGTTGGATAGCCGTGACATTAGAGAACCGATCAAGTTGCGTAAGTGGCGTAGAGCTGTCAGTCGGCGAAAAGATGAACCCTGTCGAAGTCGTGCTGAATCCGATGTACTCCACACCATAGGGCACCGCATAGACAGTCGTTGGGCTGAACAGGTTCTGCCACTCTTCGCGGGTGAACAGCTGCCGGGTCACCAGCTGGGTCTGTCCACCGGTATTCAGGATGATGCCCTGCGGACTGGCATAGTAGACACCGCTGATGGTGGTGACGATGCTGCGCCGGCTGACGCAAGGGTCCACAGAATCCAGCTTCTGGAGCGTGATATTGAGTGGGTTCATGCCTTCCGCGAAGTACGGATGGCTCGTCGTCATAACGAGAATGCAGTTCTGGTATACCGCCAGCCCAACGATTTCAGTTTGGCACGTCTGGATATACTGCACAGGCCAGGCGTGCGGTTGGAACGGCTGCGACATCCATAGATCCCGGCCGGAGAAACCGACCAGAAATCCCCCTGGGTGCGCCACGAGACCTTGGAGCGTAGTCGGCGGACCGGTCCAAGTAAGTGACTGCATCGTGAAATTATTCGCCACAGTGACGTCAGTGTTGTTGTCATTGTAGGTTGTCGTCCCTATAGCAATGTCCGCAACGTGGAAGTACTGGTTCGTGGTGTTGCCAGTCACTGTCCGGTAGATGCGGATCGTGGTGACGTTCGTATTCGCAGGAACCGCCGTGTCAAAGTTTCCCAACACCCAAGTCCCGTTTTGCCCGGTGGCAACCGTTGCCGCACCAGGGGGGCCCTCCTCGCCGTAGGCAGACACAAACGTGTATGTATATGAACGGGTCGTCGCAACTCCAGGAGGCGGAGTGACAGAGATCTGATTGACGGGGGCCGGAATGCCCAGAAGGAACGGCGCGTTGCCGCCGGTATTTCCAGCATTGATACGAGCGCGAGTGTTGTATTGAGGCGCCCCGCCAAGATTGAAGCTGTCGCCAGTCCAGTAGTACCGCTCGAAGCTATCCTGAAGAACCGGTGTACGAACGAAGTCCACGTTTGCATCGAAGAATCCTAGCCAGGTGTCAGCGCCCCCGATCGGGATCGGCGCGTTGACACTCTGGGGCAGCCGGAACGCCCGGAGGATGGGATGCGCCGGGATGCTGGGGTTGAAATCGAAGAGCAGCTGGGTCTCATGGAAGCCGCGTAGCTCCCCGGAGAGGAGCTTTGCGTTTGCAGCCGTCGTCGCAGCGTTCGGAGGTAGCAGCCGCGCGGACCAGCGCGGCATGATACCGGTGAAGTTTTCAATCTTGAGGATGGTCATTCGACCACCCCTTATGCGAAGCCGACTTCGCCTTCAGCCTCGAAGCTGAGCGCGGTCGTCGTTCCGGCTCCGCCGACCAGGAAGTCCGTCGAGTCCAGACGCAGCGCGCCGTACCAGTCGACGTAGGAGTTCGCTGGGATGATGGTCCCCTGGAACGCGAACTCGGTACCCGCGGTATTGGCGCCGGTGGCACCGACCCACATCGAACACGTCACGGCGCCAGCCGTCTTGTTCACGACGCGGATGTGCTTGAGCAGGAAGTACGGCTGCGTCAGCGTGAAGCCGACAGGTCCCGAGAGAGACGTGACCGTCGGATTGAGGATGTTCGTGGTGAGGGTAGTCGTCAGAGCGACCGGGCCAAACCGAACCGGTTTATTGAGCATTGTTTTTCTCCGGACCGCTCTGTGGCGGCTACTTAGGCATCATACATCAAGAAGGTGGGTCAGTGACAGCCGGGTCTTTATCAGGAACCGAGGCAGCTGGAGGCGGCGTAGGTCCCTGCTGGGAGGCCATCTGGACCATCCCGAAACTTACCGCGAGCTCGAGTCGCTGGATCAATTGGCCGACGCCGACCGCGTCGTCGACATCGATCTTCGCAGTCTTGGCGATACCGATGATCGCCTGGAGATCTTCGATTTGCAGTTGCATGACTTAACCTATGTGGTAGCAAAGAACAATGGGATTGGCGATACCTTTCTGGCTGGTAGTAGTGAAGCCAGCAGTGTTGCCGGCTATATCAAATGTGATCGTACCGCTTGCAGCAGCAAATCGAGCAGTGACGTTCGCTACTCCGGTGGTGCCGCCATTCTCCATAGCGCCATCGGAAACTGGAACAAACTGCGCCCTGGCAGGCTGGATGGCAGCCGGAAGCCCAGTGATAGTGAACGTGCCTCCGGTGCTGGTGATATTGCATGCTGGTATAACCAGCATCACCAGAGCACCGATGCGACGCCATACCGCCGTGGCGGTGATAGGAGTCGTGCCACCCGTCGGTGTCGCAGTAAATGTCCCTGAGTCCGGGGTCATATCCACGAGTGCAGCAGCCGTCGGGCCTCGCCCTTGCAGCTTCGGTGCGGCGTTGTTAGACCATTGAAAGACTGGCGTGCCCAGTGTTGCTAGTGCGTTGTTA